>Ga0080004_1225495_pt1 | contig 31257 bp, 31 predicted proteins | sample WasSprMetagenome_FD_69207 | JGI IMG/M metagenome (GOLD analysis project Ga0080004, IMG submission 69207) | Sulfidic aquatic microbial communities from Washburn Spring, Yellowstone National Park, USA - WS (SPADES assembly) (version 2) | ecosystem: Environmental > Aquatic > Thermal springs > Hot... | reverse complement strand
CACGCGTTGGCGGCGAAAGCCATAAAAGAAGCCTTTAAGGCTGAGATGGAAAGGATAGTAATAAAATGTTAACTATCCGACAACGGTATAGAGAGGTGTAGAAGTAGTTCAGCCATCCAGCTACGTACTTCCACCCGAGCCTTCTTGTTCTGCTTCCTCACGACTACTCTCTTCCTCTGAAGTTTTAAGCTCTTGCTGTAGCTCCTTCTCAATCTCTTCTATAGGCTTGGGTGGAGGGGTTGTTGCGAGGGTATACCCTATCCATGCGATTATCCCAAGGAGGGCTGCTACAGCAACCATGAGAGTTACCTGCATCAGTAGCAGAGTCCACTCTGTGAAAAATAGTATCCAGGCATACCCAATTATTACGGCAATAGATATAAGCATCAGTAATACCCCAATAGCTTGATCCCTACTCATGGCATATCACTACACTTAATGAGCGGAATTCATTGGATTTTAATTTTTCCTTACTAGAATCAATATTATTCGGTGGCTCAGAATGTATGCGTACTGGCTTGTGGATCATGTTTAGGAAAGGAGAGGGATATGTAGGGATGCTTGATATAGGTCAGATGATTATGTTACCGATTTAGGCTTCCTAAACACTGTAATGGGCTTGAAGTATCCACTAATCACTGTCCTATGAAGGGCGTGCGGAGATCTCTGTAAGATATCGTAGACGCATTGGTAGACCAAAGCTAGCTACATGGGGGCTGGCATTAAGGTTTATTTCATCTTGCTTCTTCCAGCTTCTGCTGGCCTATGATGTATGAGAGGTAGGCTGCTCTACACTCATCTTCCACGAACTCTATCAATTGGGATGAACATATCTTCGAGATATACTCTATCAAATCTAGTTTCGGGGTCATTCTTTTAGCATCTTCCATGGCTCTCATTATTTCACTCAAGCTGGTGTAATGTAGGCTGAGGATCTTCTTCACATCTTCTAATTCTACTGGGTAGCCTAACAATCTAGACAGTACCTCGCGTGAATCGGTTAATGAGTTTGTGGATTCCAATCCTTTAATAAATGTTTTCAGACTTTTTAATCCAGCTGAATCAAGGCAGTCGTATAGAACTCTGATGTTGTATGTTATTATCTTGAATCCTTCATCAATTAATCTTGAGACTGCTTCTTGGATTTTTAGATAATTGTGGTCTGGTTTAGCGAATTCTGTTATTCCAGAACAGCTAACATTCTCTTCACCATCGTATACTGATAAAACGTAGATTCCCGAATTGAAGTCTTCTCTAAGCTGGAGATAGAGGCTTTGAATAGAAGCTATCCTCAAGCTTCTGGAAGGTTTAGGGACTTCCAATAACTTATCCATGAATTCAAGTATGATCTTCTCTCTCCTTCTAATATAGTCTAGGGCTCTTAACGCATATTCTCTAGCTATTTTCCAGTCGAGTTTAAGAGATATGAACTCTGAGTAGGAGTATTCATCTAATGCCTCAAGTAGTATCTCATCTATCTCATCGGGTGTATATGCTTGGGCGCTTCTATATACGTCTCCCCAGTCTATCTTCTCAAGTAGCCCGGCGCTTTCAGGTTCATGGAGAGCTATGAATTTTCTCTCCCCAAGCCTGGCGACGCTATACATTATTGTTTCGAGAGGTATCCCGAACACTCTTCTTAGAACTATCATGGTATATGCTAGGCCTAGCCTAAGCAGCTCGGGGTCTTCTTCTAATCCAGCTTCGATTACTACTCCGTACGTGTAGTCTTCGTATTTACCATATGTTGGAGCGGCTACAACTATAGACGTCTTATCTCTGTAGAATAACGTCTCATCCCCTTTCCTCATCATCTTCTTCTTTCCGCCTATTATAACCCATTCCACCCTGTTAGGTATCTTGACATATTTACCGAATCCCTCCATAGGTGGGTGGACAACACAGAATACTCTCGAGTGTAGCCTGCCCTGTACATAGTCTCTCCAGATGTTTGGCTCCTCACCCCAGCTCTCTTTTACTCTTTCATATTCTTCGAGAGCATATGCTGTCCCCTCATATCTCCTTAGCGTTCTCTCTCTTAAAGGCTCGACGATGACCGATGTAACGGTTCTCCCTCCTCCAAGCCTATGAATTGTAACTACGCTGTCACTAGTATAGTCGATGGAGCCTGGCTGAAACTTTTCAACGAGGTCGCAGTGGCTAACGTCTTCAAGCCTAGCAGTTGATCCGTCTTCTCCTATCTTAAGCCTTTTTATCCCGTATGGTGGAGCATACTCATAGAAATTCATCTGCCTCCAAACCCTCTTCCCAGCTTTAGATAACTCTAAACCATCAAAGAGACCTAGATTCTTCAAGAAATCTACTTCTTCGTTAGTTAAATCTCTCCTTAACATTGGAGACTGGAACTTCAGCAATGATTCAAAAAGTGTTGAATAATTGTTTTCAGGGTTTACTATAACTTTCTCAAGAGGGATATTAAGCCACTTCTCTACTGTTTTTACACCTCTCGATAAGAGGTCGTAGTCCCATGATCCTTGAGGGATTATCACGGTCTCCGTAGATTCCGTCTCCATCCTTCTACCCTTCCTACCTTCTCTCTGATAGAACTCTCTTAGACTATCAGGCAGACCAACATGTACAACTCTTAATACTTCTCCAATATCTATCCCCTGCGACAGTGTTTTAGGAGATACTAAGACTTTTACAAGCCCAGACCTTACAGCATCCTCGATCTCCCTCCTCATCTCTCTTGATATTAAATGGTGGTGGGATGCAACCCGCTCCCTCCTGCCAGCCCTCTCAATTATTCTTCTAGAGATCTCCTCCGCTCTCTCAATACTCCTAGTAAACACTAATGTGACTGCCTCGTCATATACATAGTTTGATAGGATCTCCGCCGGGTCTGACCATGGTTCAGGAGCTGGTACGCCTGCGTATCTTAGTGCATCCCACACCCTGTAAACATTCTGTTGAAATAATTGGAAGTCTCCTAGTGAATCGATTATATCTCTTCCTACACCTATCTGCTCTAGTTTATCTTTAAATTTCCTAGCTTCCCCCCACAATCTTCTAAGATTCTTCCCTAATACGATGTAGACCCTATTCTCTGCTTTGAATGCTCTCCCTGAAATAATCTTTGTGTCTCTACCATTTATCTTCCTAAGATACTCAGCTACTTCTTCAGGGTTTGCGAGCATAGCCGTCATGAAGGCGAATTGAGCGTTAACCCCAGTAATCTTTACGAGCATCTTCAATATAGAGAAGAGGAGGGCGATCTCTCTTGGACCGTAAAAATCGAAATCATCGATAACTATTAAGCCCATCTTCTGGAAGAATGGAGAGAGTAGCCCATTACCCCTTAGAGCAGTCTTCTTAACTTCATTAAGTAGGAATGCAGGGTTGGTAACTACAAGGTCTGATTCCGAGACGATTCTTTTAACGTTCCTCAACCCTTGTTTAGATATCAACTCCTCCTTTCTCGCAGCATCAAGAATCATTATCTCCATGTTTAAGTCTAAACAGTATTGGCTAAGCCTATTCAGCTGGTCGTATGCTAGCGCTAGAGTGGGGTAAATAGATAATGTTTTAATCTTCTTCTCTGCTGTATAGAGAAACCATGCCTCAGTTTTTCCTGAGCCTGTACCAGATTTCAGAATTATATTTGAGCCTCCTCTTAAAGCTTGTAGAGACTCTAATTGATGTTTATAGAGCTTCTTACCTACTAGCTCCATGGTTTTCTTAGTGGAGCCCCTTAGTAATTCCGGAATTATTTCTTCAAAAGATTTATCGGCAAATTCTGGAGCCTCCTCCGGCTGGTCGAAGAAGTAGTAACTGTAACCTAGCATATCTAGCAGGCTTCCAGTCTCAATCCTCGGTCTCTCCATCTATGATCAGGTAAATGCAATCCCGTGGTATAAAAGTAGATAGGTGGATTTGTTTATAAGATAGGGTGATCGACTTCTCCTTGCTCATGAATATTAGAGTTGGATGTTGTGGATGGTGTATAAAAGGCGGTAAAAGAGAGTACTGTAAAGTCTTTGAGACTGTGGAGATCCAAGAAACATTCTATAAGCTTCCTAAAGTAGAGACTGTAAAAAAGTGGAGGGAAGAGACCCATTCAGAGTTTATCTTCAACATGAAGGCGTGGCAAGCAGTTACTCATCCACCAACTAGCCCAACTTGGAGGAGGAGTGGGGTGAGAATAGCTCGGTCAAAGATTAGTAAGTATGGTTTTCTTAAACCTACTGAAGAGAACTTTGAGGCATGGGAGAGGACGTTGGAGGTAGCGGAGGCTGTGAATGCTAAGGTGGTGGTTGTCCAGACCCCTGCATCGTTTAGCTACAGTAGAGATAACCTAGAAAATATTGAGGGGTTCTTCTCTACGGCTAAGAGAGGTTCAAGCATCATTGGGTGGGAGCCTAGAGGGGATTGGAGAGAACACTTAGATGAAGTTAGAAGGGTCTGCGTTAAGCAAGATATTCTGCATGTTACTGACCCATTTAGATGCGAGAACGTTTCTATACATAACGTAAGGTATTATAGGCTTCATGGAATTGGAGGTAAAGAAGTAAACTATTCATACAGATATACCGTAGACGATTTTAAGAAACTGGTGGAATTGCTTGGTAGAGATGAGAATGCGGGCGTGGAGGATGTATACGTAATGTTCAACAATATTTCTATGAGGGATGATGCATTAAACTTTAAGAGCTTTGTTTTAAGCTGTTTTTGAAGCTTCAAGAATTATTACTGAGCCCATGAACTTTTCAACAAGTACGGCTTGATGGAAGTATCTACTATAGATATGTAGGAGTTGACTTGTCGTTGGGTAGAATTTTAAAGTCTTCTTAATTTTCATGCTGCTCAACCCCTTGAATCCAAGCCTAAGGAAAGCATGGAGAGGCGCAATAACAGTCCAATAGAAATTTATTAGATGCCTCTTTAGAGGATTGTTAGGCTTACCTAGATCTACAACTATCAGTTTACCAGCTTTTCTCAATACATTGCTAATCTCATTTAACGCTCCCTCCAGGTCCATTGCATCGCGTAGTGAGAAAGCTGCTAAAGCATAGTCAAATACTGAATCTCTAAATGGGAGGTGTTCAAATACCCCCTGAACCTTCTCTATATTCGGAGTCTTCCCTGCTTTCAGCAGCATCTCTGGGAGAACATCGAGCATGATTAGGAGGTCAATGTTAGGATATTTATCTAGAACTATCTCGGTGAGGGAGCCGTCTCCAGCACCTAAGTCTAATACTGTCTTGGGGTCTTTCAGAGATCTCTCTACTGCTTCTCTTCTAACCTTGATATCTGTTCCGAATGATATAGCATTGTTTAATTCTCTATAGTAGTTTGAGATTCTTAATAAACTATTGACTATGTCGGACCATTCTTTTCCGAGTCCAGTCATATCCAACGTTATTGTAGAGTCTAAGAGATGTATGCCATGGATTTCTTGAATTCAGTCAAGATCCGTTCATATTCACGTTTCTGTTCAGGTGTTATGCTTGGCTTGATCTTCTCAAGAGCCATTACGAAATGCCTCATACTTACTTTCTCTATGTTAATGTTTTCACGCATAGCTATTATTGCTGCCTCCCTGCATACTGCCTCAATGTCTGCACCTGTATATCCTTCCGTCATGGCTGCAAGCTTACTTAAGTCGACATCGTCTGATAGAGGCATCTCACGAGTATGTATTTGGAATATTTGGTATCTTCCATCGACGTCTGGTGGAGGAACAAATATTACTCTATCGAATCTTCCAGGTCTCAGTAATGCTGGGTCAAGTATGTCTGGTCTATTTGAGGCTCCTATAACTACGACCCCTTTTAGAGTCTGGATTCCATCCATCTCAGTTAATAGCTGATTAACAATCCTGTCTGTTACGCCTGCATCTGCATGTAAGCCTCTCCTTGGGGCGATGGCATCAAGTTCATCAAAGAATATTATGCAAGGCGCAGTCTCTCTGGCTTTCCTAAATATTTCTCTCACTGCTTTCTCTGACTCTCCAACCCACTTACTTAATACTTCCGGACCCTTCACACTGATAAAGTTTGCTTCAGACTCGGTTGCGACAGCTTTGGCAAGAAGAGTTTTACCTGTTCCAGGTGGACCGTAGAGCAGGATGCCTCTAGGAGGTCTTATCCCAAGCCTCTTGAAGACTTCGGGATACTTCAATGGCCATTCAACAGCTTCTTTAAGTTCCTGCTTAACAGATTGGAGGTCCCCTACATCCTCCCATTTAACATTTGGGATCTCGAGGATTACTTCTCTTAGAGCTGATGGCTGGATCATTCTTAAAGCATTTGCAAAGTCTTCTCTTGTAACTTTAAGCTGTTCTAGTATCTCTGCAGGTATAACTTCTTTCTCAAGGTCTATCCTCGGCAAGAACCTTCTAAGCGCATTCATTGCTGCTTCACGGCATAGAGCTGCAAGGTCTGCACCTGTAAATCCATGGGTGATGTCTGCTATCTCATCTAAATCTACGTCTTCCGCTATGGGCATTCTACGTGTGTGTATCTGCAGTATTTCTTTCCTTCCATTCCTATCTGGGACGCCTATCCTAATCTCTCTATCGAATCTCCCAGGTCTTCTTAACGCTGGGTCTATGGCCTCTATCCTGTTGGTTGCACCTATAACGATTACTTGACCTCTACCTTTCAACCCATCCATCAAGGCGAGAAGCTGGGATACAACCCTCCTCTCAACTTCTCCTGTTACCTCACTCCTCTTAGGAGCTATCGCATCGAGTTCATCGATGAAAATTATGCTTGGAGCATTCTGCTCAGCTTCTTGGAATACCTCTCTTAGCCTAGCTTCACTCTCACCGTAGAATTTACTCATAATCTCTGGGCCGTTTATTGAGATAAAGTGTGCTCCAGTCTCATTAGCTATAGCTTTCGCTATCAGGGTTTTGCCTGTTCCAGGAGGACCGTAAAGTATTACTCCTTTAGGTGGGTCAATACCTAGGTGTCGGAAGAGCTCAGGATGCTTTAAAGGTAGCTCTATCATCTCTCTTATCCTCTGTAGTTCTTCATGTAATCCACCTATATCCTCGTAGGTAACCCCTGTTGTCTCTTCAAGCCTCTTAACTGGAGAAGTACTAACCTCAACAACAGTGTTCTCTGATACTATTACTGCGTGTGTAGGTGCAGTGGATGTCACTTTCAGCTCTATACCCATGCCGAGTATCGGTACGACTACCGTGTCTCCCTTCATTACCGGTAGGTTTAGTAGCTGGCTCTTAACAATCCTTGCGAAGTCTCCAACGAATGGTAGGGTCTCATACGGTGCGAGGACGATCTTTGTTGCAGGCTTAGCATTTGCTTTACATATCCTAACATACTCTCCGACTGATACACCTGCATTCCTCCTAACCTCGCCATCGATCCTAATCAAGCCCATACCGTCATCCTCCTTGTAGGGTGGCCATACGATAGCGATAGTAGTCCTCTTACCGTTAATCTCGACAAGATCCCCAGGGCTGAGGCTGAGCTCCCTTATAGCCCTACTATCTACTCTTGCAATCTTCCTCCCAATATCCCTCTGCCTAGCTTCAGCGACACGGAGCTGAACCTCCTTCTTCCCTCCTCCACTGTTACTCCACATACCCTAAGCTCTGACATATTACTGGTGATACAACCATATAATGATTTTCTCTCGACAATCTACAACATCACCGGGTTAGATTAATATAATTGGAGAAACGACAGGTAAGATCAGTAAACCTATTAAGAGGGGAGAGGAATAGTGACTTCCAATTATTTTCACTGAGACTCTGAACTGGGTAAAACATAATTAATAGAGGCAAACACTATTTTCGACAGGATTGAGTGTAGATTTTTCGGATGAATGGCTTAGACGCCAGATAGGAGAGTTTAACAGAGACGTCCCCCGTACTAGACTCCCTCTCACCCTCCTCCTAGAGATGGATACACCATATGTAGAAACTATCGGAGGAGGACGCCATTATTTTGATAAGAAAGAACTAAGAGAATTAGCAGAGATGCTTCCAGGGCAATTACTGGATAGGTTGAGGTTACCACTCGTTTTTAAGAGAAGCCTTGAAGTGGGAGAAAGCCTATACTTCCTGGATGGCGGGGAAGTCGAAGTCGAAGTTTTAAAGAAGCTAGTAGGATTAAGCTACATACCATCTAGAGGAAGACAATACTATACGTATAAGCCTATAATCTCCAAGCTGATTTCTAGGTTTCCGTCTATAATAGTTATAGGGGTTGTCTAGCAGTCAGTCTTTTCACAGCTCTGTGTAATGGTATTGCAACAGCGGTACCGATTATCACTTGCCCGAAATTGACTGGGACTTCGGCAACTGCATAGTATCCTAGGATAAATTGTTCATAGATGAAGTATCCTGAAACCATTATTAATCCTGAGAGTAGCAGGACGAGCAGCAGCAGCCCTTCCGACTTCCTAGACTTTACAGTTAAGTATAATGGTGTTGCAATCGCTAGAACAGCTAGAGGGTACCAGATTGATGGGTGGATAACGCCCGCAGCTGACATGACCATGATGAATGATGCTTCAAACTCCCCGGAGAGAATATATAGTCCAACTATGAGGATTACGAAAAGGTATCCTGCTGAAACAATCAATGATAGTATGAACATCCTGAACGTCTTCTCCCTACCCGTTAACCTGAGAGCTAGATATCCAGCAGCCCAACCTTCAGCAGCTTTTATCAGCAGGGTGGCTGGAGCATAGATCGTGTACCCGAGGAGAAGATCTGCTAAAGCTGAACCCACACCTCCTGCAAATGCTCCGATAAATGGCCCAAAATATAATGCTGTGAAGTAAACCATTGTCTCCCCTAGATTAAAATAGCCCTTGGTAGCTGGGACATATATTGTAAAAATAGCTGTCGCTGCTGCTACTAAGGCTGTGGATAGCGCTAGTTTCGCTGCCTTCAACCCTACGGTTGAGCTAGACCTCATTCCATCAAGTTCCTTTCAAAAATAATATATAAGCTGAGCCCTATATATAGGAGGATGGAAATAAAGCTAGTCTGCCCTAGATGCGGAAATAGGCAAACAGATACAGGCAGGATGGTATCTATATGTGGATGTGGAACACCTTTCCTCGTCGACCACTACGTGGGAAAGTATGGTTCGGAGTTGGTGAAGATATTCTCCTCAAGACCTAGAGGTGTCTGGAGGTATCATGAGTTTCTGCCAGGTCTTAAAGCTAACCCAGTATCGATAGGTGAAGGTGGAACGTTCCTACATCTTTCAGAAGGTTTAGGTAGGCAGATCGGTTTAAGAAGACTCTACATAAAGAATGAGGCTACGAATCCTACTGGAGCATTTACGGATAGGGGTGCATCTATTGAACTAACTAGAAGTGTTGAAATTGGTATTCAGAAGATACTATGTGTAGCTTCAGGGAATCTCGCAGTCTCGATAGCCGGATACTCAGCTAAAGCTGGTATACCATGCTCAATCTACCTAAAACAGGGGGTTGAGCAAGTAAAGTTGCTTCAAGCTTTAGCATACGATGCAGAAGTATTTCTAACAAGCGATCCTTCGCTCACGACAAGACTACTACAAGACTCTATAGATTACCATTTAGTTACGTGTCTAAACCCTCTACTTATAGAAGGATACAAAACCTGTATGCTTGAGATTCTAGAGCAGTTTGACTGGAGCCCTCCAAACTGGATATCCATACCTATTGGAACTGGATCCCACTTAACTGCATGCTGGAAAGCATTAAGAGAAGTAGAGAGAGCAGACTTACTAAAAGATAGCCTGCCAAGGATCGTGGGAAGCCAAATCTCCTCGTGCGCACCTATTGCTGAAGCCTACAAGAAAAACAAAGATAATGTAGAACCACTAAAAGTAGGTAGGATAATATTCCCAGACATTGCTGAACCTAACCCACCATGGGCTTACACGGCTCTAAAAGCAGTAAGGGAATTAGGTGGGGCAATCCTTACAGTAGATGAAGAACAATTAATAGATGCCATCAGGGTTCTCGCAAAGAATGAGGGGATACTAGCTGAGCCGGCTGCAGCAGTAGCTCTTGCAGGTTTGATTGATGCAGTAGATTCGGGAATTATCAAAAGAGATGAATCGGTTGTCTATATTGTTACTGGGTCTGGAATGAAGGACCCTACAATTATACAATCATTCGCTGAAAAGAAGAACTTTACAGATTTAGGAAGGGAGAAAAAGATAGGTTTCACGAAGAAGAAGATCTTAGAGTTACTGATAGAGAAGCCATTACATGGATATATGATTCAGAAAGAACTAGCTCTAAGACATGGAATTAGGGTAAGCTTACCAACAATCTATGAGCATCTCAGAGACCTCCAGATGGTAGGCTTGATACAGCAGTCTTTCTCAAGCAGAGGAAAATCGAAGAGACCAAGAAAGGAATATCACGTGACTGGGATGGGTAGAGAGGCTTACAGAAGACTCTCTTAATACAGTATTGAAAATCCATTGAATTCTCCTATATATTCTTCCCACTCAACTTCAATGTTTGTTACCTTTGCACCTGGTGGACCAACCCAACACCATGATAGGAGCTTCCTGATATCTTCTTTCTCTCCTTCGAATACTGCTTCAACTCTTCCATCTGGGAGGTTTCTTATCCAACCCTTTATGCCAAGTTTATCAGCCATCTTCTTGGTGTTCGACCTATAGAAGACTCCTTGAACTCTACCTTCGATGATAACGTGAGCACGCGCTTTCAAGAAGACCACCACTATTTACTAGGAGTAATATTCAACTGTGTTATTTTTAATTTTTAACTTCAAAATCAAACGTGCTATTCATTTTATCAGCTAAGCTTTCTTCCCCGCTTATAAAATCTTTCAATGCTCCTAGAATCATGTCTTCCCTGATTATCGTTGCACCTGGAATTACGAATCTTTCAGGATCGTAGCCGTATTGCCTAACGATGTTCTTCAATAATTCTTTAAGCTGTCTCTCATCAGTCTTAGCTTCTCTGATTCTAAGGTTTGCCGACAGGTACTTGCTCCTCATCCAGTCAGCATCCATATCCCTGAACCTCGTATATGCATCTGTTACATGACCCATCCAGAAATCAACCAGAGCACCCTCAACCCCTCTAGCAAGCATCTGAGTCTTGAAGAACTTCCTCAAGCCATGTATCGTGTATCGGTATCTATGCCCCCTCTTATCCACGTTCATCCCTCTGATTATCCGCTTAAACATCTCCCTGAAAGCATGGTAGTTGAAGGGTTTAGGAGGGTTCTCCCTAGTAACGAATAATGGTGTCTCGGGTGTGATGGTTTCAGGCGGGATATACTTTGAGCCTCTACGACGCTCATCAAGGTAGAGCCTCAGGTAGTAGACTGCTTCCTCACTGATGAAGGTAATATATGAAGCGTACTTGCCTTTGGTTATATCTGCTTCAACCTTTACCATGCATGGGGTTCTGTTTGCTTCGAGGTCTTCCATTACATGCTTGTACCTCAGTTGTAGGAGCGTGCCAATCCTCAAGCCTGAGGTTGCTAGGATAGCTATCATCGCTTTATCCCTGAGTGTTGGTGCAAGATCTATCATCTTCGCAACCTCCTCTGGCTTAGGAGACTCGGAGGCATACCACTTTCTAATCCTAGGCCAGTTAACCCTATCGCTAATCTTCACTTCTAAGCCGTTGAACCTCAGGAATGATTCGAGGTAGGATAGCATAACCTTACAGCTTGAAGGCGTAAGATCCCTAGCTCTATCTCTTTCAACTATCTTGATGATTCTCCTAGTTGTCTCTTCAGCCATCTCATTGCCTAGCCTATATATCTCTACTAGCTGGTCAGGGGTCAGATTCAACCTCTTGCAGAAGTAATATATGCCGTAGACGTAGTTATGGAGCGTTGCCTTAGACTGTGTAAGGCTATATAGCTTCCAAGCAGTCTTAATCGTGGATTGATTGTTTAACGTGAACTCGAACAACATCCTTGATAAACTCTTAGCATACTCAATGATTATCTTGAGGTCTTCCAGCTCCATGTCTGGAGGCATGCTAACGTTTACGGGATGCTTATCCCCGCAGTCGTAGATTATCTTGCCGTCATTGGTCTTCCACAGACGGTAGCTTCTCCCATCCAGAACAAGCTGGTAATGATTCACTTTTTCATCAAGCATCTTCTCTATCACCAAGGCTATATAAGATTTAGGATTGCTTACCCCCTAAGGTTTTACCCTCGGATATTACCTCGACAGAGATTATGTCTGGTTTCCGTAGAACAATTACACGCATGCTGGAGCCGAAGCTCTCTGGAAAATCGAAGCCTACAACAATCTTCTCATCGTCCTCGTGCAAAAGGTAGCCGAGGCATTGACGCTTGACGGGTTCAGCATTTTCCAGACTAATACAATTGAGTAATATCGCATGGTCAAAATATGTTACCCTTACTATCTTGCCGATTCTATCAGCTATCATCTTGCATCCTTCGAAGCTCTGATGGGAATGATTATCTTCGGGTCAACCTTGAAACCACTAATCGCTTCAACAAACTCCACCGCTTCATCTATGCTGTAGCCTCGTTCAACAAACCTCTGAAACAACTTTTCAGCTTCATTGAAGCTCCACTCCTTCACGTTACTATATCTCTTCTTGCATCTCTGATTCCGAGGCCTAATCTTCAAATGCATCCTGAAGCAGAACGGGCAGTAGTCATATTCTCTTGGAATCCACCTGCGACAGTAGTTACAATACTTGGAATCCCTATACCTGTAGACAGGCTTTCTGCTTTTCGTCTGAGAGTTGTTGAAACCGCTAAAATGGTCTAGGGTTGTCTGCATCCGCTCTCCCCTAAAGTATCTTTTCTGAAACTTCATAGACCTCAACCTTTGCTATATCACGTGGGATAACCTTCGCAAGCCATAATGCATTTTCTCTACCTCTAACAAGCCAGACGCTAAGCTGGATCCTTTCAGCTTCCACACCTTTACTAACTAATTGATGATAGATTCTGTTGAGTGTTCTATAGATTTTCGTTCGTCTATGGCTTTTTGCGGAGATGTCATAAGCAACGATGAAATATCTCTCATTATCAGCAGATGATACATGTGTAACAGTGTTTTCATGATACCTGTCGAGTGTAGCCTGCATCCGCTACCTACCTCCAAGCCTCCCTATGGGTTGACTGTACCGCTTAACCATCCTCAATAGCTTTCTCAGAACCTCGTGTAAATCTTCCCGCAGAACATAACATGTAACTACATCTCTAGTTGCTCCATACGGCTTATACAAGACTTGCCTAGCAATAGTATATCTTGCGAGGAAGCCGTTTATCCTCTTAACTCCCTTCAGGCTTAACCGAAAAGCCGTTCGATAAAGATCAACCTCAACCCTTGCATACTTTCTACCACACCTAACCTCCACTAGCGGTTTAGGGTTGGCCAAGATGGTGACATGAGGGGGCATATAGGTGCTTTCAGGGTGACATGAGTTGATGTCACCCAATTTTGCCTCGTAGAGGCTTGGAAAGGCGGAAAATCGGGTAGGGTGACATTGGTGACATCGGCTTTCAGAAACGTGACATTTCCCCATGTCACCTACACCCCATATATAAATTTTTCCCCGAGGCATTCTTGGTCACGATGTCTGTAATGTTATAACGGTTAGCAAGCCTCTCCAACAAGCTATAGTCTATTAAATAAGCTCTCTCCCCTCCATGTAGTCTCTTTCTGCGGAATCCAAGAATACCAAGCCTACGGCCTACATATCGTGGATCATAGACAGGTCTATCGTAACCATCGTTCAACTTCTTGGTTATCTCTTTGACCGTTATATATTCGGGGGAATCGTTCGATGCAGAATTAATAATTTCTGCGAGAGCTTCCAGAATAATCGCATCGTCCGATGTTGATTCCATGTCTAAAATCTCCTCTTCAACTTCTCTCCCATATTGCTCGACTGCTTTTATGGCCTCGCTACCTCCAAATATTCGAGCCATAACCAGAAGTGGGCTAAACAGTTCTTGCAATCTGCCGTCATTTGACTTGAATTCTTCAAAAGTTATCGTGACCTTGTTATAGAGTCTGAGCCTCTGGGCAAGCCACCTAGTTCTAAGCTGAAGAGCCTTATCTTTCGGAAGTATTTTGAGGGTTGGTCTAACATTCTTCTCGCATTTTATCGGTATTGTCCGAGAATAGGTATTAGGTGGAGGCTCTTCACGACTAGCGTAGATCTTGAAGCCGAAAACGTCGTACCATCTTACTCCATCTAAGCCTTGTTTTTCAGCATCGATTACTCGGGGTAGTTTCGCTCCGTATCGATATCCAGCATCCAGGATCGCCTGGATGGTTTTATCAAGTACTTGAGCTTCGTCTATTATTAGGGTAGGTTTCAGTTCTTCAATAATCCTGAAGGTGCTTGCCTCACTAGGGTCGATTAGATGTATTGCCTTATAACATAATGCTGTCATTGCTTCTAACCCTCTTCCTTTACCAGTGCGGTAGGGGCCAAGGAAGCCGATATATGGCGTGGAGACTTTAACATCAAGACAGAAATATGACCATGCAACCCCAGCAGTCAGCACGTGGTAGACATTCTCGTTTCTTGGGTTGTCGTAGTATGACCAAATGAATTGGTAGGTGTCGTTCCACAATGCTGTGTCATCATTTATCTTTTCAGGTATTGTTGGCAGATATTCGAATGGTAGATTGGGATAGGGTTGGTAGGTTACGCCTTCCAGCTCAAATTCATCGTAAACATTGATCTCGTTTGCTTCAACATCGAAGACTAATATTTTCGCTACATCACCAACTTCAACTATCTCGACAAGATAGCGTTTGGCTAGAAGCTCGCGTCCTACTAGATAGCGTTTAGCAGTCTTCCTCTCTGTAACCCCAGTATTACCAGACTCTAATCTTAGCTCTACTCCAAGCTTCTCAGCAAGTCTCTTTAAGCTATATGCTTCGTTGTTGTGAAAATCGATTGCATAATATTTTTCGAGGTTTATTGCAAAACTTGGATTATCGTCAGGAGGATGGAAGGGGCAATGTACATAAAGCCACTTCCTTGTTTCATTTTTTATCTCAATCTTGCCTGAAGCCTTGATCCTCTCCAAGAGCGCTTGGAGATATGGTTCCCCGTTCTCTCTTTTTTCTCTGTCTTCAACGGATAACAACCTTCTAGCATCGTAGCCTAAAGCCTCAATTAAATCGAGGAAATATGTTATCCCATCTTCCACGACTGCAGGAAGAACATCCACGACAGCTACATATCCATAGCTAGGAGCCATAACACATAGTCTGCCCTGCCCAAGGAGTTCTGTGGGTATATCGTCATCCTTGTTTCGTTTGCTTAGGGTACGGACAGGTGTTCTGGAAAGATAAATCAGATGCAAACGGTTTGACACGGTTTTCTCGACCCTAGTATCTATGTATATTCCACTTGCTTGCAGTTTTTCGTAAGCTTCTCCAGCATCAAAGTCGAGATCGATAGCAAAAATATAGAAACCACTTTTCAACTGCGAACCGCAGATGATTGCATATCCGTTTGCTCGATCCCAAGGCAAATTTTCAAATTCCTCTTCGGTCTGAGTCTTCTCTTCCCATCTGCTCCAGTTGACTATAGGCTTCTTCTCCCATTTTCCATTTTCATCACTGTAGATCCTAACAGGGACGACGGGGATGCCTAGCTCGTACCACTCCCTTGCATTCTCCAGCAATAAACGTTTATAATTTTGTATCGCTATATTAGTGGTGGAGGCTCCTCCGTCTAGCCCTCCTTTCTCCTTCATTTTTCGTTCCTGTTTTACAAGAACGTGTCAAAAGATAAAAGGTTTAAGAAAATTTTAAACATAAGTGACTGTTAATATTTAAGCTTTGACCCAAAAATCAAAGTTTTATAATATCAAACAATTTTCCATAATCAAAATTATAGAAAACAACTTTTAAACAAACGGCTCTCAAGACATTTTAAAACGAAAGTATAACAATAATTATTAATTAGCGGTTAGCGTGTAATGATGAATTTTTCAGCTACCTCTACTAATCGTTCTTTGTCATAGACGAGGGGCATTCGTATATCTTTCCATCCTATCCATTTCGATATTGTATGGGGCTGATGCTCCTTTAGTAGCTCAACGACAACACCTCGTCTGAACGCATAGGGGATTGATTTTTGATAGCTTTCTTCTTCCCTTCCTAAAGCTCCGACAATGTAGGGTTTGATTATTTGCCGAATCCGAACAGTTGTAATAGGTTTCGGGGTAGCTTTAGCAATTTTCCAAATTATTTTGTCTGTTTTAGCGGTAACATATTGCGGGAATAGGGGGTACTCCTCGAAGATTGCCTTAAACTCTTGCTCATCGACCTTCTTTCTGGTTTTAGCGATTGCCTCCAGTACAATTTCTTCTAAGAAGCTTATCCAACGCTCCATCCACAGCGAAGCCTTCCTACCCAAAATGATTACTCGATGTCTTCCACGCTTGCATGGAGTATAGCTTATGGCATATACATCGTATTCGCTTCCTTCCTCATCCTTCATAGTCTTCTTTTCTAGATTGGAGATCTTCAACCTTCGTATATCTTCAGGTCTCATAGCGTTTGTCAAAAGATATAATAGGACAATGTCACGGAAGCATCTATTCTTTTCAGCTTCATGCTCCGCATATTCCAGAACTCTGTCGATTTCTTCTCTCGTCAAGTATGGAAGCTCGACGAAGGTGTTGATTTCTTCAGGTACTGCTTCCCTATATGTTGTGCTGAAAGGCCAACCCATACAGTAATACAAATTCTTCAAAGCCGAAAACACTATCAGCAATGTTCTAGGCTTAGCGCCACGCTTCTTATACAATGCTAGGTACTCCCTCGCTACATCCTCACTTAAGGGTAGAGGATGCTGTAGAGTCATGTTTAGGAGGAATCTCCTCGCTACTTCTAGGTAGGTTTTGATTGTTGCCTGCGAGCTTATAGTCGGATGTTTTGGTTCTAGGGGTTTCCCTAGCTTTAGCCTCTCTTCTAGAAACCGCTTAAATTTGTCAAGTAATTCTTCGATATTGCAGGCTTGGATTTGGCTCATGTGTTATCAGAGCCTCCTAACCTCAACCAAATAGGCCTTGTTGATGATGGTCAAGCCATTAGAATCCTCAATCAGCAAAGCATACTTCGATATACCCGTGAGCCTACCTCTGATCGTCTTCCCATTCTCAAGCAAAGCTTCAACATCAAAGTTCAAGAACACTTGATATAGATCGCTAGGGATGCTAGGCTTTCCTCTATCCTCCCTCACTCTCTCCTGTCTCAACTTCTCCAACTCTCTCCTCTAGCCTTATATACCCGTTTGAGAGATAAATACCTTCGAATTAACGTAATTATACCCACTAAAATTATGGATAACGTGAGGTGATAGGATGGTAGATAAGTTTGTTTGGTTGGAAGAGGAACCAGAGCTTAGGAGATACCCAACCAAGGCGATCCAGGAAGCAAAAGAGATACTGAAGATGAGTAAGCCTTATGTGGAGCATCTTCTAGAAGCATGGCTTAGACGGAAGACTGTCGAGTGGGATAATGTAGCTTTCATACCTTACAAGCATGGAATCGAGGTCTACATTGACGATGAGTATGAACGAAGCTGGAGTAATAGAGCAATCGAGCTTGTCTACTGTGTTAGAGAGTTGGAGAGGAAAGACAAGGAAGACGAGGGAGAGAAGACATCTGATGAAGACCAGGTAGACGTGGATGTTGTAGTAAACGTTGAGAAGCCTGAGGAAGAATGAAGATGTCTGCTTCCGAGCATCCTATAGGTGCCAATGTGTCATCTTTAGGATGTATAGAAACCGTACATCAATGCTTTCTTGTGAGCAACCGAAAGATGCAACATTTGCATCTTCGGGATGCATGTTTTCGTACATAGGAGGTTGAGAAGATGCCTAGGTCTAGAGTTGGTAAGGCTTTGAAGCTTGCACTGGAATTTTTCTTGATTGCTGTCTTCGTTATAGCGTTCTTCGTAGCAATCTACTACGTTCACAAGTACTTCTTTGCGAAAGTTTTGGAGGCGATGATTCATGTCTAGAGTTAGGAGGAAGCAGAATCTGAGAACGACGGCTGTAGTGTTCATGATGGTTGTCATAGTCATAATAGGATTCATGGTTGCTGGGAATCAGATGCGTCAACCCAGACAGCAGACGGTACAGTATACCTACCCGTTGCCTCCATCTAATCAGCCTCCGACAGAGCAGAAACAGCAGGGAGGAATACTAGAATCACTGTCCAACCTCTTCAAGCCTGTTGCTGAGAGCCTCGGATTATCAACCGCTCCTACGCCTGGAAGCGAGCCTGTAGGGCTGGATGCTGAGTTCGGCATAACATCATCCTCTGGAGAAAGCTTAATCTTTACGAAGAACGTCCTCTCAGGCGTATATATCGGCGAAATAGGTTTTGCTGGAGTGTATATCAAGCCAAGCCTTGGAAGCGGGAAGCCCCTAAAGCTGTACGACGAGAACTACCCAGAGTACGAGGGGGAGATATGGGTTAAGCCTGTAGTCAACGTGAGGGTCTTCAACGGAACCGTCAAGGCCCACAGCTTCACAGTCAAGCTGAAGGTAGCCGTGGACGGAGCTGTAGTGGATGAGAGGAAGCTCGTCAAGGAGGGTTCAGGGCCTCCACCCATGCGGATAGAGATGGACAAGGCCTCTATCAAGGGCAGGGACATACACCAGATCCTCAGGGCTCCGAAAGGCAAGCCTATATCGGTTGGAAAGGGAGTGTTGAAGGAGGCAGGCCTACTGCAGTCTGCTATTCCAGTTGTTGAAGGCAGGCAGGTATGCTTCTACGCTGACTACGAGGGGCTAGTAATATTCGAAGACCCAGTTACAGGCGAGGACTACCCAGTGTACAGGAAGCTTGAGAACGCTAACATGGGATGCTTCGACTTCGCAGTAGCCGAGACAGGAGACTTCGAGATGAAGGTGTCGAGGAACCAGACGACTGCTCCCGTAGCCGAGGTGATGATTGCTGGCTACCAGGAGTTGGAGAAGCTTGTTACGACAACTAGGGTGCTAACATACACTGTCACGACTGGGACAACCTACACTAAGACTACGACTGTCACGCTCTACGCTGGAAGCGGCAAGAGCAGTGGAAGCAGTGGAGACAAAACAGCAACTACAGAGAATCCGCCTCAAACGACTACTCAGGCACAAGCATATGAGTGGCCTACGCCTCCGAACTGCACTCCCGAAGGATACTGCGCCTCAGCAGTCACATTGGTATACCCGTACAGCCAGTTCATATTCATCGGTAGAGGATAGAGATATGAAGGCTCAGACCATAGCCTCCCTCATTATTTTTCTATTGTTTGTCTCTTCCCTGATTCTTGTTTATGGCGAGGAGGATAGACCTGCAATCGAGGTATTCATACAGAATCCGTCTAGAAGCTACCCCTACACTGTCTACGTCTATCCCTACGCCGTAGATGGAGAATGCAGGTACACAGACAGAATAATAGAGGAAATCTACGATGTTCTGAGAGAGTTCCCAAGGATAATCATACGGTTCGTTGATGAGTACCCAGAGTATAGGAAGCTCGTCTTGATAGATTTCATAAATGCTTCGAACCCAGATGAGGCAATGGTAAAGTTCAAAGTTGTAAACTATACAGTGCAGAACTATATCGGCCTGACAAAGTACCTTGAGAATGGAAGATCGGAGATACTCATCCTATGCGATGCTTATAGAAGATGGGGTAGCTACGTTGTATGGAGTACGGCTATGCATGAGCTACTGCATGCTCTAGGCCTAGGTCATGCGGAGAAACCTTCTACAGACGACGGCTTCCCAGAATTAATGAGTCAACTATTGTTAGGAGGTAAAACATATCCCTCAACACTAGACCTGTATGCCCTATACGTTATCCACTTCATGGGTGTAGGAGAGAAGACGGTTAGACTTCCAAAGGACATAGAGTATAAGATGGTCATCCCATACAGTTATGAGATTGGAAAGCTGAAACAGGAGAACGCAGGGCTGAGGGCTAGCCTCGACGCCTCCACAGTAGAGCTGAACAAGCTTCGTCGTGAACGTGACATCCTACGTGGCAGACTAGTGGAAGCCAACACAACCATCATAGAGTTGACGGAGGAGCTTGAATTAACGAAGAGCAGTCTAAACGATTATGTCAAAAGCTACAACATTCTCTGGCTTGAAAATAGGGATTTGAGGAACAATCTTACGAGGCTATATAACGCATGCAACCAGACAGTCAACCTACTGGTATCGAAGCTCAACCAGACATACAATGACTACGCTAATCTTACGAACCGCTATAACTGGCTGGTTGAAACGTACAACAACCTATACCAAGATTATCAGACGTCGAGGGAGGAGAGCAATGATCTGCAACAACGGCTATACCTCATTGGAATAGTAGCCTACGTTGGGATGTCTATCCTCGGATATATAGCGATTTCACGTGGAAGGAAGTACAACAAGCTTCTGGATGAATACGATAAGCTGGTCGAATATCTAGAGGTTGAGAAACATGGGGGAGGAGAATAGCTCTGATGAGAGGCCATCAACTGGTAGGGAGTTCAGGGAGATCTTCGACTATCTTTTTGGTAGCGAGACTGATATACGTAAGGCCATACCAGTCTCTGGAGTTAGGAGGCTAGGCTGGGGCTGGGCTTTCCTGATAGCGTATTATTATTCGAGGCTCTACCCCAAGTTCTGCGAGATAGATGAGGAACACAAGATCATCAAACCTAGTTTCGCAAAATTCGTTAAAGCAGTCGAGACTGAAGATGGAGAGCTGAAAGAGAATGCTGAAACCTATCTGCGATGGACGATACTGCTTGAGAAGTTCTTCCCAGTCGTTGCCTCGATGTCCCCACAGGCTCATCTGAATGCTGATAGACTGGTGAATAAGGTTGCGATGCCTCAGGTAGAGTATCTTATCAGAGAGACGAACGAGGCTAGAACACCTTTCTGGCACCAGTACGTAGGCGTTGAGAAACCTGAGTCAAACGCTAAGAAACCCAAACCTCCTAGAATATTCAGCTTCGAAGGGTAGGGAGGCTAAGCATATATGCTCAGAATATATGTTTAACATATATGTTCAGCAAAAATGATTGAGTGCAGGCTCTGTGGTAGAAAGTTCGAGAACATGGCTAGCCTAGCAGGGCATATAAGAGGCCACAACCAATCCAGCTTTCAACGAATCCTTATCGAGGCATTGAACAAGCAGAACGAACTTTTAGAGAAGATACTGGTTGAGCTTGAGTCGATACATAGGCTTCTCGAAGGCTTGAACGTGGTTGAGACTAGGGTTGAAGCAACATCCAGAGCGATAGCGTCTATAAGCCATCAAGCGAAAGAGGAGGAGGCAAGCCATAAAGCGAAAACCAGCAAGGAAGAATCATCATTGCCTTCGTTTCTCAGGGATAATCCTTGGGTTGAGGTGCTTCGGAAACAAGTCTTGGAGGAAGATAAAAAATAGGTGGGGGGTTTAAATAGGCTTGCTAATCCAGTCCACGATGTCTTAGCAGTTTTAAAATGAATCGCAGGATTTCTTTTGTAACTTTAAAACGACAAGCTGGCGTAGAAAAACGTAATTATATAGAGTGGGGATACTCTCCCATTAGGGTTGAAGGCTCAGGTAGTAGTTGTAGGAGGGGGGGCTGTCGGCTTAATAGCAGCTAAGACCTTGGTTGAGAATGGCTTAGAAACAATTCTAGTTGAAGAAGATGAAGAGATTGGAGTTCCAGAGCATTGCGCCGGACTATTTAATATCGTCAACTTTAAGAGACTAGGATTACCAGTCTCTGAGAAGTATGTTGAAAATACTGTGAGAGGAGCGGTTTTTCATTCACCTATGGGGAGAAAAATCGAGCTGGATGCTGGAAGGAGAGTTGCAGTAGTAGCATCTAGGAGGTCTTTAGACTCTTTCCTAGCAAGAGATTTTGAAAGAAAAGGTGGAAACCTAATATTAGGAGATAGGGTGGTAGATGCGACTATTGTAGACAATGTTGTAAGGGTGAAGACGAGGAGAGGTTTAGAGGTGAAAGCGGAGATGCTAGTGGATGCGGAAGGCATGGCCTCCATCCTTCTTAGGAGGATCCTAGATAAGACTACTGAGAGGGAGATGTGGATTCCTATAATCCAGTTGTGGGTGAAGGACCATTCACTAGACCCTAGGTACGTCTACTTATTTTTCGAAGAATATCTACCGGAATTCTTCGCCTACCTTATACCTATAAATGATGAGGTAGGCAAGCTTGGAGTCGCATCAAAGAATAACTTGAGAATTAAATTAAACAAATTCATAAAAGATAGATTTCCATGGGTCAAGATTATTAGGAGTGTATCTCACTCTGTATACACGGGTAGACCCCTAAAACTAGACCTCGATTCTAAGATCATACCGGTTGGAGATGCTGCTGGCCACGTTAAAGCTAGTACTGGTGGAGGCGTGATAATGGGTGGGTTAATTGCAAGAAGTATTTGCAGAATCATTGCCTTGAAGCTTACGGGAGCTCATACAGACATCAATCATGATAGAGAAGTAGTAAGAACTCTTACGAAAGAACTCGATAGGATCGCTAATGTAATGAAGATTCTTAGGAGTTTACCAGTTCAGGTTATTGATAAATTATTTGAGATCGTTGATAAAAGTGGTTTGGTCGAGGGATTCCCCGAGAAGTTGGATATGGACCTCCAGTATACATCGATTTCAAGATTCTTGATAAGCCCCCATAACATCGCTAGGATTCTATTAGCTTCTCTAACCTAAGATCTTGGGTTAGGGTTAGACTTCTGATTTACTCAACCTATTCTAGTAGAGATACTGATTTCAATTTATTGATAAGATTGATGATGGGTTCTCTTACCTCGTCTCTAGGTATGTTGCTGGCTTCTGAGAATTGGTTAATAACTTCGTCTACAGTTTTCCCATCACATATGCTCCAGATATATGCGACGACTTCATCAACCCCGAAAGCCTTGTCTTCTTCGTTCACGAGGATTATTGACCCGCTCTCTCTTACTAATGCTCCTTTACGTTTTAGTCTAGCTTCTTCCATGACTTCTTGTTCATAGACTTGTATATAAGTATTGTCGGAACCTCTAGCCTCTCGTAACTCCAATCAATAATGGCAATTCGTTAATATCTTCTAAGATAATATTTGCTCCTCGTGCCTCGAACTCTCTAGATAATTCTTCGTTATTCGAGACTGCTACAAACCCTATATCTAACCCCGTTACGGAAGCTGCCTGTGACATGAGGAGATCTTCCATCGAGTTCCCAACATAAATTATCTTCTTAGTTCCTAGAATATTTGCTGCTTCTATTAGGGGTTTCGGGCTAGGCTTTTCATATTCTAAGCCTCTATCAGCTGTGAAGATCGATGCTTCCATGTTGAAGTATTTTAAGATTGGTTGGAGAGTTTTCTCAGTCTCCCATCTTCCTCTACCTGTGACTAGTGCAACACCTTTAGGCAATAGCTCGCTAAGCCTCTTTACAGATTCTTCCCTGATCAAGAGCTTCTCATTCTTGAGAGTCCCCGTGTAATCAACATAGCGTGGCTCCCATGAGTATTTCTCTCTTACCCCTTCGGCTCCTAGAAATATCTCATCGAATAATGTTGCAAGAAAACTCACCTTAAAAGGTCCTGGATAATTCAAGATAGACCTGATTTTAAAGAGTTTACCGCTTACTCCGAGTCTTGAGGCCTCCATATCAAGTAGTTTTTCAATTTTTCTTAAATCGAAATATTCCCTTCTCGATTTTATTTCATTGCTTAACCATTTTAATGCTTCATGGACAAATCTCGGAGAAGATTGAGCGACGGCGACAGGTTTAGCGTATTTATCAACATTTTCTACTTTATCCCATCTCGTTAACTCGATGTCTAGGGTATCTGGTAGGAAGACGCAGATAGTCTGTAATAATGCTGAGGTTGAGTCAGAATCGTTATTGAACCCGCCTGTCATCCTTAGAGCGCATAGTGCATCATCGAGATCTTCTCCGAACCCGACTTCAATGTTAAATAGCTTATCAATTATAATCGCTATTGCCACTCTTATAGCTAAGTCATATGAATCGGATGCATCTATTATCGTACCATCGCAATCCAATACTGCTGCTTCCGCATTTCTTATCTTCTCGGTATCACGCAGCATCTTCATCTTCGGATCTCTCCGTATCTAAAGCTTGGTTAAAAGTTTATCTATAGACGGATCTATAAGGGAGGTTATGGTCAGGGAAGTAATATATACGGAGAGAGCTCCCAAACCTGTTGCGGCTTATTCTCAAGCAATTAAATGTGATAAATTATTGTTTATTTCTGGGCAGCTAGGAGTAGATGTCTCTACTGGGAAACTAGCGGAAGGGTTTGAAGAGCAAGCGAAGAAGGTTTTTCAGAATATTCAGGCAATACTTGAATCTGCAGGATACGGAGTTGAAGACATAGTTAAAGTTACTATATATCTGAAGAATTCAGAGTATTTTAAGATTATGAATAGAGTTTACGAGGGGTTCTTCGGAAATCATAGGCCTACTAGAACAACTGTAATAGCCTCCCCACCAGTTGAAAATGCCTTCATAGAAGTAGACGTAATCGCATATAGAGGTGACTAAGCTTCCACCTTGATGGTCCTAATCTCTTCAACCTGTCTTCTTAGTTCTCTTAGTACTTGCTGATAATCTAATTCTCCAGCTTCAATCTTATCCATTGTTAACTCAAGCTGTCTAGTTACTTCTTCCGAGACGTAATCTCCAAAATACTCTTTCAAGTATGAGTAGACTGATAGACCTTTATTGGTTGGGATGAGTCTACCTTTTTTCTCAAAGACATAGCCTCGGTCGAAGAGGACCTGCACTATTCTACTATATGTACTAGGTCTACCGATTCCTCTATCCTTCATTAAAGCTATTATATCTCCTTCACTGTAAAGCCAAGCTGCCGGAATCTTTTTAACCTCGACACCCTTGATACCGTATTCTCCCTCCTTGACTCTTCTGCCTGCCCTTACGATTGAGAAGGCTTTATTGAAGCCTGGCTCGATAATCTCTACGTTCTTGTCAACATCTACTTCTAATCCATTCACTGCTACTTTGTATCTCTGGATTAGTACCTTTGCGGATGGAAGTTGACTAGCTATGAATCTTCTAAAGATCAAGTCGTACAATCTTAGATGGCTGGCGGTTAACTTGGCTGAAGGCTTAATCAACCCTATCCTAATATATTGAGATAGCTTATTTACATCTATGGGTTTAACGGGTCTAATACATTCATGTGCTCCTTCTCTCCAGTACGTTCTAGGAGTAGGTACTCCTAAGTTCATTGTCTCTATATATTCTCTAGCTACATTCAACCCGGCTGAAGAAACCGTGGTAGCATCTGTTCTATGATACGTTATGAGCCCACTCTCGAAGAGGCCCTGCGCAAGCCTCATAGCCTCAGTAACAGATAGACCGAGTTGAGTAAAGGCATCTTTCAAGAGAGAATCAGTAGTGTATGGTGGGAGAGGTTGAACTTCCGCAACTTCCTCTCTTAGGTCTTTCACTAGAGCTTTTAACTCTCCATGCTTATACTTATCCAGGATTAACTCTAAGTTGGACGGGTTCTCAAAAACTACCTCTAACCCATTCTCTAGCACAACGTAGAGTAGAGTCTTCTTATTCTTGTTCTCTCTATATCTCTCAATTATCCATCCCAGTACTGGTGTTTGAACTCTACCAGCTGACAAACTCTTTATCTTGAATCTATCCCACAGCTTTCTACTTAATTCAAATCCAAGCCATCTATCTTCAATCCTTCTTACAAGCTGAGATTCAACCAGTGGGATTGAGATTTTAGACTTATTGTTTAATGCATGGGTCAATGCTCTTCTCGTGACTTCATGGAACTCAAGCCGATATATGTTTCGATTATAGGGTATGAGTGAAGAATAGATATCGTAAGCGATCTTCTCTCCTTCAGCATCAGGATCCGTAGCGACATATACTTCATTAACTTCGAGAGCAATCCTTCTTAAACCATTTATGATATCTCTTTTCGAGCCTACATCCTCCGAGCCGCATGAGGGACATTTATCGCTTTCTACAAATTGGTAACCACATTTACTGCATTTCCTGATAGGTGAGAAGACTGGAATGTATCTCCCATCTTCTTCTAAGATCCCGTCGAAGCCATGTGTTAGGGATAACTCTGTAACATGACCCATACTTGCAGCAACCTGCAATATGAGGTTTGGTGTGCTTGTCTCGTAGACAGGTACACCCTCAACTTCTCTTTTATATGGTCTACCGAAAAAGCTTGCAAATGTCTTTGCTTTAGTAGGTGACTCAACGATCATTAAAGCCATCTTCATGACGTCTTTTTGCGGGAGCACTATCTTCCCAGCTAGTATATCTTTGATTAGCTGTCTATCATAATCTACTTCTTTGAAGACTCTCTCAGCTTCTTCCTCACTATAGTTTACCCATTCAAATTCATCTAAGATTACTCGAAGCCTTTTAGTTAAACCCGTAAAGGTCTTTAAGTCATCAACTAAAAGTATACTTGCACCTTTCGAGATGCCGCCCGCATAGAGTCTCGACGTTCTCCCAGAAGCTTGGATGTATCCTAGAGTATCTGGAATTATTAGAGAGAAGCCATCATCTAGTAAATTGACTAGGGTATCCGTCTCCTTGGCTATCTTATCTAAGAATTCTGGTGTTATTATTTTCTTCAACAGCCTCCTAGACTGCTCAATTATCTGTTGTATATATCCTGCGTATCCCTCAAGTCTAGTTCCATCCTCAAAAGATTCTTGAATCTTGGTAACTATGTCTCTAGGTACTGGAACCACGTTTTTCAGCTTCTGAATCATCTTGAGAGCCTCTATCTTCGATGGTTCATCTAGTGCCTCAACAATATTCGTTAAGAGTGCGTAAATCTTATTCGGGTTCTCTTCTTCTCTCCCTATCTTAATCTCCCTCCTAGGTACACCGACGAACACAGCATACCTAATCCTTTCAGGCAGATCTATCCCTCTAGCCAAGGGGCTTCTGCTGGTCGATATACCTACAAGCACATCGTATTCTCCTCTAGAAAATTTCTCGAGAATATCTTCCTCCATAACTTCGTAAAAGTAGGTTTTGATCCCTGATTCCCTAAGCTTCTCAGCTAATCTCCTAGCATAATTTCTTCCCAACGCTGAAGGAACTAGGATGAGCGCTCCACTTCCATGCTTTCTTACCAATTGGATTGCCTCCTCTTCGAGGTCACCATCTAAACGTAAATAAAAATCCACGATGTTCCTGATGAATTCCGGCTTAGTTCCAAGCTCGAAACCAAGCAACTCTGAAAAAATGTATATACGTTTAGTTTTCCTAGGGCGAAGCGTAGCTCCTGCAACTACGAGTCTGCCATGCCCCTTCTGTCTCTCCTTCATGACTTCCTTCTTTAATTCCTCATATTCAGCTAGAAGATCACTGCCTCCCCTGGAGGTCAGCCTCTTCCTAACCTCGACAAGTCTCATCACGGTATCGACTATCTCCGGGTCAAACCCTAGTAATGAGATAACTTTATCAATGTTTTTGGGAGACTTCAGGAAAGAATCTACATCGTCCACGAATATGTAGTTGAAGCGTGTGCCACTGACAAGGCTCATCCTATCAACGAGGAATCTATCAGTTGTAATCAATAATTTATAATCTCTTGACTCAATCTTCTTGAGTGCTCCTTCTCTCTGGTTTTTCGGCATACCAGCATGATAATAGACTATGCAATCGGCTGGTAGACCTATCTTCCCAGCCATATTAATCGCTTTTTCTGATACCTGCTCGACAAGTATAGAGCTCGGTAACATTAGGTAGCACCTACTATCCTCGTGTTTTACGAGGAAGAGCGCTATAACGATACAAAAGATGGTTTTACCTATGCCTGTTGGGGCCACGATTGTGAAACTCTCTTTAAGGAATACTCTTCTAGCCCAGACTTCTTGTAGAGCCAATGGTTTAAATCCTGTGGCTTTCGTAAATACCTCTCTAAATTTCTCCATGAATTCTTCAACTTCAGCTATAATTCCGTACCCTCCTAGTTTCTCGGTTCTTCTAAGAACCTCCGCCACGTTTGATGGTGAGAGGTTGGATACCGGGGTGGGTAGACAGTTCCTACATACTCCTACAGTCTTTAATCGGCTATCATCGATACTGCCACCACAGTTTGGGCATAATTCCTCAAAGATTATCCTAGTACCTTCTCCCATTCCTTAGAATGAGTCACGGAGTCATGTTAAATACTTTCCTAGGTTGTTCTGGAAACCCCCCATATAGCGGCGATATCATTAATAGAAGCGTTTATTTATCTCCTTGAAGAGATAAAATATATGCCCTCAGCGTTTGTATTAATAAATACGGAGATCGGAGCGGAGGAAGAGATACTTCAAGAGTTGAGAAAGATTTCTAATGTGAAAGAAGCCTACGTTGTTTATGGAGTATACGACATTATAGCGAAAGTCGAGGCTGAGAACATGGATAAATTGAAAGAGATAATATCATGGAAGATTAGGAGATTGGACAAGGTACGTAGTACTTTAACCATGTTGGTAGTCAGTGGTGAGAGCTAAAGGCTTGGATAGATGTCTCCTAGCTGAAGGGGGCACCTCATAAATACCGCATGAGATCTTCCTCTCAACCCTAATAACCTCAGGCTTACTGGTGAAAGTCTTGCAGCCTCTACATGCATATGCCGTCTTACCGATTTTCTCCATTTTTTCATTGCATATTGGGCATGTCGGAGCTTTAACCATGTTTAAATCTACAAGAGACTCAACCTGTATCTTCTCTAGGTTCAGTGTTAATCCATGAGCTTTCTTCTTCACTGCACCATATACTGTGACCTGATCTCCAGGCTCCAATCCCGCGATTACGTGTCTAAACTTCTTTGTTGGTTCGTAAGCAGCGCAGGTTATCTCTCCCGTATCATCTTCTAGGGTGAAGAATACATGACCGCCAACAGTGAATCTCGGCTTAGATTTTACAACCCCCTCTATGATAGCTGAGACATTATTCTTGACATCTCTTATCTTCATTAATTGTAGATGAGCGTCTGTTCCCTGGTTTGTCTCAAAGATCGTGTAGAACTCTACAGGCTCATATATCTTCAGCATCCTATAAGCTTCCTCCAGGATGCTTGGTGTAACCCCTCTAATACCGAGGAGGACGGGGCATGGGGTGTGAGGCGTAATCCGAATATCTCCTGTTTCTCTATCAACATTATCGAAGGTTAATGGGTATGTTCTCCTATCCATCTCCCATACACTTTCCGGGTCTACTGACCTTACTGTCCCCCAATACTCCCTCTTCCGATGAGCAATCAGTTCATACGTCCTATCTCTACTTAGGTCGGCTCCTATAGCTGCAAGAGCTCCAATAATGCCTCTACCCGCATTCCATTCAAGCAATCTAACCCTGTTTCTCTCAGCAATTTTATTGGCTTCCTCCTTCGTAGATAGGTCTCTAACGACGTGCCAATAGTATTCTCTCAATGCATGGTCCGGCTCTCCGAGTAGTAATACCGCGCCCGGGTCTGTCCCTTCAGCTTCAAGCTCAGCGTACCCTTCAATTACGCTTGATACTATATCCTCAAATGGTTCGAAACTGTCTGCTTCAACAGCTAATGATACCGCTGCATTCCCTCTAGTCTTATATGGGCAGTTTGGGTTAAGCCTAACTAGCCTAGGATAGCCAATTATATCGTAGCCTTCAGATCTTATTCTTCTAAGAAGTATTGCTCCTATATAGGTTGTACACCCACCCTTCTTCGAGTCCGTATCATCAACGGCGATCCAAACCTTCCTATCCATCTTGCTTTTCTATCACCTTCTTCTACCGGGGGGTTAATTAAGATAGAGTACATAATCTCGGGGTTCCCCCTACTTGAAGAATTTATCTGGGAATATTAATATGATTGCTGGGAAAGATTGTTAGTAGGGTATTTCTCATAGATGATGGTTTATGGAGGTTAAGGTTGTCTTCCTAGCTCATAGGGTGGAGTTCCTGGAGCTTCTAAGAGAAGAAGCAGATAAGTATAGTGTCTTAGTGTTAGAAGAACCGAATGACCTTCTCTTGGAAAAATTCTTAAATGGGTCTATAAGCCTGGAAGAGTATGTTAGTAGTTCTGATACTAGTTTTCCTCAGTATACGCTTCATCAAGCCCGCCTCTTAAAGAATCTACATAGTCAAGGCTTGAAGATACTTCAGATCGAGCCTTACCTTGAGATAATAGAGAGGATACACGTATCTATAAAAGTGGGAAAATTCAGGGAGTATACTAGAAATCCGGAAGTCAAGAATGTTCTTGAAATCGAGAGGGAAGCTGTCGGGAAACTCATCGAGTATCAAGAAGAATTAATGAAGGGAGAGTTTGACAGGATAGTAGATAGGGTTGTAGAATTTGCTAGGAAAGACTCTGAAAGATTTAAGCTAAGAGATTATATGAGAGCATCTGCAATTGCGGAACTCCGAGGAGAAGAGAAGGTTATAGTTGAGGCTGGATACCTCCATATACTCTTGCCGACATTCTTACAGAGACTCAATGTAAGAGTAGAAACAGTTAACTTGCTGGAGAAAGCATGTAGATTTTTAAACCTAGAACTAAGTGAGAACCCCGGCGACACTCTAACTAAAGCATACATGTTAAACCTAGGATTAAATGGGTACGAGAGACTGATGGCTGCCCAATCTCTAGTCTATGTCTCCATGATAAGTAAAGATGAGAAGCTACCAACGAAAGAAAATCCTTTCCCACATTTACTAGAAGAGATAAACCTAGCGAGAAAAGTCAAGGAAATGAGTTATGAAGAATGTAAGAAAGAATTCCTTAGAATATTGAGGAAAAAGCAGTCTTAGAATGTAGAGGAACTATAGCCTGTTTTAAGAGAAAAATATGAAGGGAGAAGCTGCTCTAAGATGGAAAGATGACCATGAATAGATAAGATACTAGAATAAGAGAATAATGCTAGAGGGGTTTTGATGCCATTAGGGATTAAGGTTATTAAGACCCGATGAATAATATTCATAGTAGGGATAAAAGCGGGGTAGGGTAGCCAGGGCGAACCCGCCGGGCTCATAACCCGGAGAACGCTGGTTCAAATCCAGCCCCCGCTAACTTTATATATTGCGGTGGATAGTCAAAAGAAACAGATATATTCTATGTTTACACCCATATATAAGGATTACTTTCTAGGGGGGCGTGTCCAACTGTTACTTAGTGCTTTGCTTCTCTTCTATTTATGCTTTGTAGGTGGGATGTGAAGGCTTATGATATTGGGCTCCTGTTGGCTAGCTTGGATTACGTCTTAGACTTAATGG
>Ga0080004_1097270_pt1 | contig 31257 bp, 25 predicted proteins | sample WasSprMetagenome_FD_69207 | JGI IMG/M metagenome (GOLD analysis project Ga0080004, IMG submission 69207) | Sulfidic aquatic microbial communities from Washburn Spring, Yellowstone National Park, USA - WS (SPADES assembly) (version 2) | ecosystem: Environmental > Aquatic > Thermal springs > Hot... | reverse complement strand
CCGATCGCAAGGCGCCGATCGTCGCGGTCAACGTCTGGTACCACGTGGGCAGCAAGGATGAGCCGGCCGGCCGCACCGGCTTCGCGCACCTGTTCGAGCACCTGATGTTCCAGGGTAGCGAGAACCACGACGGCGAATTCTTCGAACCGTTCAAGCAGGTCGGTGCCACCAACCAGAACGGCACCACCAACACCGATCGCACCAACTACTTCGAGAACGTGCCGACCACCGCGCTGGACATGGCGCTGTGGATGGAGTCGGACCGCATGGGCCATCTGGTCGGTGCGATCGACCAGGCTGCGCTGGACGAGCAGCGCGGCGTGGTGCAGAACGAGAAGCGCCAGGGCGAGAACCAGCCCTACGGCCAGGTCCTGCTTTACCCGGGCCGCGGGAACTATGCCACTTCGTTATGGAAACCGGGGACATATTTCCGCGAAGTCCTATGGATCCCCATTGAGTCAGAGCGGCCGGCGCCCTGCCTGGGCCGCATTGCGGTGACGCTGTTCCTCGACGACCCTTCGCTGGCGCATCTGCCGGTGACCGATACCTCGGGCGCCTTCCTGGGCTATTCTGCCATTTTCGGCCGGTATAAGATCGCGCCGGAGGAGCCGGCGGCGGAGCCGCTTCAGCCGGCGCAGGCGCGTTTCAGCGACGAGATCGCCCTGCTGGGCGCGGAACTGCCGGCCGCGGCCGCCCCGGGCGCCCGGCTGGAAATGCTCCTGCGCTTCCAGGCCCTGCGCCGGCCGGACGCCGACTACATCCTATTCGTCCATCTCCTGGACGAGCAGGGACAATGGGTGGCCGGCGTGGACGGCCCGCCGCTCCTGGGCAACTATCCGACGGGCATATGGGATGCCGGCGAGATCATTGTGGAGCCGCGCACCATCGCTCTGCCGGCGCGCCTGCCGGCCGGCCGCTACCGCATCGGCGTCGGTTGGTACCATCCCGATACCATGCAAAGGCTGAGGGTCACGGACGCGCAGGGCCGCCCGCTCCCCGACGACACATGGCCGGCCGGCACCCTGGAGGTGCAGTCCATCGGTCAGCAGGTGTTCCTCCCGTTGATCCTACAGCAATAATCGGGCACTGTACCCCAGCCCATATTATTCGTCAAATGACGAATAATTATCCCGGCGAGTTTTCAGGCCGCCCAGGGTGGGAAAGGCGCATAACAAATCACCCGCGGGCGCTATACCCGCGGGTGGTTCGCTGAATACACGACGGCGCGCCGGGTCAGCGCAGGTAATCCTTGAGCCGGCGGGCGCGCCGGGGATGGCGCAGGCGGTTGAGCGCCTGCACCTCAAGCTGGCGGATGCGCTCGCGCGTCAGTCCAAAGCGCCGGCCCACCTCTTCCAGCGTATGGTAGCGGCCGTCCTGCAGGCCGAAGCGCATTTTCAGGATGCGCATCTCGCGCGGCGGGAGCTGGCTCAGCATTTCGTCCAGAAGCTCCCGCAGGATATTCCGTGCGGCGGCATCCGCCGGCGACAGCATGCTCTGGTCCTCGATGAAATCCCCCAGGGCAGAATCTTCATCCTCCCCCACCGGGGTTTCCAGTGAGACCGGCAGGTCGGCGAGGCGCATCAACTCCTCCACTTTGCGGGCCGGCATATCCAGGGCCTGGGCCAGCTCCTCCGCGGTCGGCTCGCGGCCCAGTTCCTGGCTCATCTGGCGCGCGGTGCGGCGGAGCCTGGCAAGCTGTTCGTACATGTGCACCGGCAGGCGGATGGTACGGGATTGGTCCGCAACAGCACGGGCAACCGCCTGCCGTATCCACCAGGTGGCGTAGGTGGAGAACTTATAGCCGCGGTGGTAATCGAACTTGGCGACCGCCCGCATCAGCCCCAGGTTGCCCTCCTGAATCAGGTCCGCCAGCGGCACGCCCTGGCCGGCGTATTTCTTGGCGATGCTCACCACCAGCCGCGAATTGGCCTTGATGAGATGCTGACGCGCCCGCTCACCCATGCGGATATATTCCAGCAGTTGTTGGCGCTCCTCGGGCGGAAGCCCGCCGTTCCGCGCCAGCCGCCGGCGTGCCTGCCGGCCCAGCTCGATGCGCTTTGCCAGCTCCACCTCTTCCTGCGGGGTCAGCAGGGGCACACGGCCGATCTCCCGCAGATAAATGCTGAGGGGGTCGCTGGCGCCGTCGTCCATCGGGGACAGGTCCACCGTCTCGTTGGGGTCATATTCCTGCTCGCAGTACAGGCCGGCGAACAGTTCGTCCTCCACGTCTCCTATTGCTTCCTCATCCAGATCGTCCGAGGATATCCTCGCTTGTTCCTCTGCCAGATGCTCCATGGCATTCCCTCTTCACCAACACCATATGCGTTGATCGCGCATTACTGCTGTACCGACGCCGCGGTGGCGGCGGGGGTGGGGGTAGGGGGAAACGGCGGCACATCCAGGAGCTGATTCCACACCTCCACGAGGTTCGTCGCCACAATGTAAATGCTCTCGTCATCCCCTTTCTTCAGGTAGTAGTACATTTTCTGCGGCGTCTGATCGCCCACCAGGATCAGGATCTGCCGGCCGGTGCGAAGCTGTAACCGCCACTGCAGGGCCGGCGTCGCCAGCCCGTAGTCGGCCAGGCTGGTGATCTCGCGTGGCGGCAGTACGCGGCTGGCATGGGCATAGACCAGGAAGCCCAGCGCCTGCCGGATGCGGTCGCTGTCCGCCGGCGAATGGACCGGATAGCGCAGTACCCAACCCTCGTCCGTCGAGTAATAGGCCTCCAGCGCCTGCTGGTCCCTCTGCAGGCGAAACTCGGTCACATCATCCACATGCACGTCCTGCAGGACGGTGATGGACTCGGTGGTGTTGGAGGGGCCGGGGCGCAGTTCGGTGAAATAGACGAACAAGCCCAACAGCAGGGCCAGTATCACCAAGATGATGGTGGAACGCCACCTCATAGTATCCCGTCCTCCTTTGCGCGCAGACCTAGCGGTTGCTCCACCAGACGGCGGCGCCGGCGGCCAGGATAACCAACGGCAGGAGCAGGGTGCTGGAATATAGGATCAGACGCATCTGCGGCCGGGTCAGGATGATGGGGCGCTCCTCGATGGTGCGGGCACTGATGGCGACCATATTCTGCTCTTCGGTGAGCCAGTTGATCGCCTGGACAAAGAGCGCCTCATTGGCAAAGGCATCCTTGACCGAGTCCAGCACGCTGTTGGCGGCGAAGTCCGCGTCGGTGATGATGACCAGCCGGCCGCCGTACATGCTCTCCTCCATGGCCGCTCCCAGCACCAGCGGGCCGCGCGTGTCCTCTTTCTCATCGAACTGGGCCATCCTGTCGCTGGTGATCTTCGTCTCCCCCCAACTGTCCGGGCTGGTCTGCAGGATGGGCTTGGCGGTGATATTGGGGGGCGCCGGCTGGAGCAGTTCCATGCTCCGGGCGTACAGCAGGAGGGTGGAGCGCCCACCCAACCCGTTCGTGATCGCATGCTCCGGGTAGCGGTCAATGATAGGGGAGGCGAATTCCCCGAAGAAGGCGTTGCGCGGCTCGATGACCAGGTCATCGCGCACCCGCACGTCCCAATCGCTCAAGATGTACGGGTCAACCATGCCGGCGTTGGTGTCGATGAGCCAGAGCACTTTGCCGCCATGGTACAGGTAGTCAATGAAATGGTCCCGCTCCTGCTGGGTGAAGTCCACCTTGGGATTGGCGAGCACCAGGGCGGCGGCATCCGCCGGCACCGTGTCGGTGATGGTCGCCAGGTTCAACGTCTTCACGATGTAATTATTGCGCTCCAGCGTTTGGCGGATAGTCGCGTACCCGTCCGCCTCGAAGGAATAGGGGTCGCGCTCCCCGTGCCCGGTGATGAAATAGATGGTCTTCGGCTCGTCCTGGGAGAGCCGCCAGATGGCCGAGATCAGCTCCTGCTCGTCCAGGGCGTAGGTGAGGGTGCGCTTTGCCCCCCGCTCCAGCACCAGCACGCCGTAGCTGGTCACGCCATATTTGCGTGCCAGCGCCGGCTTCAGCTCCGGGTCCACAAACTCGAAGCTGAGCTTATCGGTGTAATAGCGGTACTCCTCCAGCAGGTCGCGCAGGCGCTCGCGCCGCGTGTCGTTCGTCAGGAAGAAGCCGGTGATGGTGATGGGTTCGCGGATGCCCTTGAGGATCTGGATGGCCTGCGGCGAGACGGAATAGGCGCGCTCGGCCGTGAGGTCCCAGCGCAGGGAATGCCGGCTGGCCAGGAAATTGATCAGCACCAGGATGGCCAGGAAGGCGATGGTCATCAGGCCGGCGGAGCCGCCGTAGCGCGCCTGCCGGCCGCGCAGGGCCTGGCGGACGGCGGCCGGCCGCAGGAGGATGAACAGCACGCACAGCAGGGCGCCGGCGCTGATCAGCGCCAGGGCGATGATGGAGAACCGTCCCTGGATGAGGGCGGTCAGCAGGCCGGCCAGGACCAGGAGCAGGCCGGCGTACAGGGCGGTGCTGGGCGGGGGTGCAGAAAGCCGGCGCATGATTACCGCCACCTCCTTGTCTCCAGGATGCGGGTGGCCAGAAAGAGGCTGGCGGCGATGACGCTGAGGTGATAGACCACATGACGGGTGTCAATGATCCCCTTGGCGAAGTCCGCGATATGGCTGGAGAGCCCCAGGTACTGCAGGACATCGGCCAGCGGGCCGCTGACGAAGCCGGCCAGGGAAGGGATGAGCCACAGCAGGAGCGCCATACCGACGCCCAGCACGGCGGCCACGATCTGATTGCTGGTCAGCGCGGAAGCCAGGGTGCCCACGCCCAGCAGGGAGCCGCCCAGCAGGATAATGCCCAGATAAGTGGTGAGGATGGGGCCCCAATCGGGCCGGCCGAACACCTCCAGCACCACCGGGTAATACAGCGTGGGCACCAGCATCAGCAGGTAAAAGGCCAGGCTGGCCAGGTATTTGCCCAGGATGATCTCCCCATCGCGCACTGGCGCGGTGACCAGGAGCTCGATGGTGCCACTGCGCTGTTCTTCCGCCAGCAGGCGCATGGTGAGCAGAGGGAGCACGAACAGCAGGACGATGAGGGCACTGCCGCCGAAAAGCGGGCGCAGGGAGGCCTGCCGGGTGACGAAGAGGATGACGCTGAAGAAATAGCCCAGCACCACCAGCATGGCGGCGGTGACCACATAGGCGATGGGGGAGATGAAATATGCTTCCAGCTCTCGTCTGGCGATCAGGAAGGCATTGCGCATAGCGGGTCTTCTGCCTCCACGGTCAGCGGCCGGCCGGCGCCTGGTCTGGGCGCGGCTCGTCGCTGGTGAGCTGGAGGAATATCTCCTCCAGGCTGATGCGTTCCCGCCGCAGTTCGAGGAGCTGCCAGCCCTTTTGCACGACGAATTGGGCCAGGCCGGCGCGGATGTCACTGCCGAGGGTGCAGGTCACCTGATAGGCGTTATCCCCCAGGGGGCGCACGTCCTGCACGTGCGGCAGGCTCAGCAGGCCGACGGTAATCTCCTCGGAAGGCGCGCCGGCGATCTCCACATACAGCAGTTCGCCCCCTTTGAGGCGGGCACGCAGACGGTCGCGGGTATCCTCCGCCACAATGCGCCCCTCGTGGATGATCATCACCCGCTGGCAGACGTGCTCCACCTCGGAGAGGATATGGGTGCTGAGGATAATGGTGTGGTCGCGGCCCAGCTCGCGGATCAGGTCGCGCACCTCGATGATCTGGGCGGGGTCCAGCCCAACGGTGGGCTCGTCCAGGATCAGCACCTTGGGGTCGTGCACCAGGGCCTGGGCCAGTCCCACGCGCTGGCGGTAGCCGCGGGAGAGTTTGCCGATAGGGCGGTCGGCCATATGGGCGACCTGACAGCGTGCCATGACCTCATCCACCCGCTGTTTGCGCCGGCGCGCCGGCCCCACCCCCCGCAGGGCGGCCATGAACTCCAGGTAGGCGCGCACGCTCATCTCCGGGTAGAGCGCCACCGATTCGGGCAGATAGCCGATATGCCGGCGGGCTTCCAGCGAATGCTCGACGACGTCGTAGCCCGCCACCACGGCCTTGCCGCCGGAGGGGGGCATATAGCCGGTGAGGATGCGCATGGTGGTGGTTTTGCCGGCGGCGTTCGGCCCCAGGAATCCCAGCACCTCGCCGGCGGCCACATCGAACGACACGTCCTGGATGGCCGGCAGACTGCCGTAATATTTGGTGAGCCCGCGCACGGTAATCATGGGATACACTGCCCTTGTCGGATGCTGTGGCCAGTATGGCGCCGGCAGATTAACCCAAGATTAAATTCCCATCCCTTTGTTATTCCTTGAAGTCGTACACCCCCTCATGCTGGGGCCAGGAGCGCCCGCACGCCGGGCAGTGGAGGCCGGTCGGCGCCGGCTCCAGGCCGCTGTTGCAGGCCAGACAGCGGAACAGGGGTTCCGCGGTGAAGGGCTGGGGGTCCCCGGTGGGACGCAGGCGCACTATGACGCTGGGAGCGATGGGGTATGCGCCGCCTGGGCGCTGGAGCCACCCGTCCAGGCGGGCCAGGGCGTCCGCCGGCACGTGTTTCTTCAGCCACAGCACGCGGAAGTAGGAGACCCCCAACTGCGCCTCATGACGCAGGCCGGCCGCTTCCCACTGCCGGCGCATCCATCCTGGATGGTAGTTAAAGTTGAGGGGGGCAAACTCATAGGGCGGGAGATGGAAGGGGTTCTCGGCCTGCCGGCGCAGGGCATAGCGCAGGACAGCCTTCAGGTTGCGCTTATTGGCGAATTCCAGGACGAAGGTCCCCTCCTTTGCCAGGACCGTGCGGATCTGCTGGAAGGCGGCCGGCACGTCCACCAGATGATGGATGACGCGCACCATGACGACGGTATCGAAGCGGCCGGGCAGGAAGGGCAGGTCGTACACGTTGCCCACCACGAAGAGGAAGCGGGGGTCATGGCCCCAGCGCTCGCGCGCCTGCTGGATCATGGTGCGGGAGTAGTCCAGGAGCACCACCTGGTCGTAGCCGGCGTACAGGTCGGCCAGCCGGCCGAAGCCGGCCCCGATCTCCAGCAGGCGCCGGCCGCGCGCCGGCAGGAGCTTCCCCAGCGCCAGCCGTTCGGCGCGATCCTCGTACTCGCGATATTCCCGGCCCCAGAACTCCTCTTTGTACTGCGATCCCTCGTAATCACAGATCGGGAGCGGCTGATGGGTGTTCTCCGATGTCAACTTGGCCTCCGCGATAGGGTTTCACGTGAAACACCGCCCCGATGTTTCACGTGAAACAGGATACACTGGCGGCCATTATACCATGGGCCGGCGCTCCCCTCAACCCCACACGGGGCGCCCAACGCTCCAAGATATAGGCCTTGATTGGATATTGGATACAATATATGGAGCGGGAAATGCCGGCAACCCCGCCGCAGTTTGCCAAAGTCGACACTTTGGCTATAATTGTACAATGGTGTAATTTGGGCTTCCGCCGATGTGCAGTAGAAGTACACACGCCGGCCAGGCGTGCATTTATTGTGTCCAACACCCGCTAACATGACAGGAGGTCACCAGCAACATGACGAAAAAGTGGGTCTATACGTTCGAAGAAGGCAATAAGGATATGCGCGACCTACTGGGCGGCAAGGGCGCCAACCTGGCAGAAATGACCAACGCCGGCCTGCCCGTCCCCCCTGGCTTTACCATCACCACCGAGGCCTGCAACGCCTACTACGCCCTGGGCAAACAGTTCCCCGAGGGCCTCTGGGAGCAGGTCCTGGAGGCCATGAAGGACCTGGAGAAGAAGACCGGCAAGAAGTTCGGTGATCCCTCCAACCCTCTGCTGGTCTCCGTGCGCTCCGGCGCCCGCGTCTCTATGCCCGGCATGATGGACACCGTCCTCAATCTGGGCCTCAACGACGAAGTGGTCAAAGGGCTGGCGAAGCTCACCAACAACGAGCGCTTCGCCTACGACGCCTACCGCCGCTTTATCCAGATGTTCAGCAAAATCGTAAAGGGCCTCGACCCCGAACCCTTTGAGCGCGTGCTGGACGAGTACAAGGCCAAGACCGAGGGCAAGCGCGATACCGACCTGACCGCCGACATGCTTAAGGAGATCGTCGAGCGCTTCAAGCAGATGTACCAGGCGGCCCTGGGCGAGCCCTTCCCCTCTGACCCGTACGAACAGCTCCGCCAGGCCATCGCCGCGGTCTTCAACTCCTGGATGGGCAAGCGCGCCGTGGACTACCGCAACTTCCACAAGCTCCCGCACGATTGGGGCACCGCGGTCAACATCGTGGCCATGGTCTTCGGCAACATGGGCGATGATTCCGGCACCGGCGTGGCCTTCACGCGCGACCCGGCCACCGGCGAGAAGGTGCTCTACGGCGAATACCTCCAGAACGCCCAGGGCGAGGACGTGGTCGCCGGCATCCGCACCCCCAAGAAAATCGCTCAGCTCGCCCAGGACATGCCGGAGGTCTACCAGCAGTTCGTCCAGGTGGCGGAGCGCCTGGAGAAGCATTACCGCGATATGCAGGACATGGAGTTCACCGTCGAGAGGGGCAAGCTCTGGATGCTCCAGACCCGCTCCGGCAAGCGCACCGCCGCCGCGGCGGTGAAGATCGCCGTGGATATGGTGAAAGAGGGCCTCATCACCAAGGAGGAAGCCCTCCTGCGCGTCGAGCCGGCCCAGATCAATCAGCTCCTGCTCCCCCGCTTTGACCCCAAGGCCAAAGAGGCCGCGGAAAAGGACGGCCGGCTGTTGGCCAAGGGGCTGAACGCCTCCCCCGGCGCGGCCACCGGCAAGGTCGCCTTTGACGCCGACCTGGCCGAGGAGTGGGGGCTGGCCGGCGAGCCAGTCATCCTGGTGCGCCCGGAGACCTCGCCCGACGACGTGCACGGCATGCTGGTTTCCAAGGGCATCCTGACCCAGCACGGCGGCGCCACCTCCCACGCGGCCGTGGTCGCCCGCGGCCTGGGCCTGCCCTGTGTGGCCGGCTGTGAGGCCATCCGCATTGACATGGACCGCCGGCGCTTCTCCGTGGATGGCAAGGAGATTCGCGAGGGGGAATACATCTCCATTGACGGCACCACCGGCGAGGTATTTGCCGGCGTCATCGCTACCGTCGAACCCGATTTCGACAAGGAAGAGGACCTCAAGACCCTGCTCAGTTGGGCCGATGAGGTGCGCACCCTGGGCGTCTGGGCCAATGCGGACTACCCTCGCGATGCCGAGCGCGCCCGCAAGTTCGGCGCCGAAGGCATCGGCCTCTGCCGCACCGAACACATGTTCTTCGAGGAAGACCGCCTGCCCATCGTCCAGAAGATGATCCTCGCCAAGACCGACGAGGAGCGCCAGCGCTATCTCGATATGCTCCTGCCGGTCCAGCGGGAGGACTTCGAGGGCATCTTCCGGGTCATGGACGGCTGTCCGGTCATCATCCGCCTGATTGACCCGCCCCTGCACGAGTTCCTGCCCAAGTACGACGATCTGGCGGCCGAGATCGCCGAGCTGAAATTCAAGCTGGCCCGCAGTTCCTCCCTGGAGGAACTGGACGCGCTCATCGCCCAGATTCACGAGAAAGAGGAACTGCTCAAGGCGGTGGCGTCCATGCGCGAGGCCAACCCCATGCTGGGCCTGCGCGGCATCCGCCTGGGCCTGGTGATGCCGCAGATCATCCAGATGCAGGTGCGCGCTATCCTGGAAGCGGCCTGCAACGTGGAGGCCGAGGGCGTGAAGGTCCTGCCGGAGATCATGATCCCGCTGACCGGTCACGTCAACGAGCTGAAGCGCACCCGCGAACTGCTGGAGCCGGTGGCGGAGGCGGTCATGGCGGAGAAGGGCCGGCGCATCCACTACAAGTTCGGCACCATGATCGAGATCCCGCGCGCGGCCATCACCGCCGGCCAGATCGCAGAGGTCGCGGAGTTCTTCTCCTTCGGCACCAACGACCTGACCCAGACCACCTTCGGCTATTCCCGCGATGACGCCGAGGGCAAGTTCCTGCTCAAGTACGTCGAGGAGAAGATCCTGCCCGAGAACCCCTTCCAAACCCTGGACCGCGACGGCGTCGGCTACCTGATCAAGCTGGGCGTGGAGCGCGGCCGGGCGACCCGCCCCGACCTGCATGTGGGCATCTGCGGCGAGCACGGCGGCGACCCCGCCTCCATCGAGTTCTGCCACCAGGTCGGTCTGAACTACGTCTCCTGCTCGCCGTTCCGCGTGCCGGTGGCGCGTCTGGCGGCGGCGCAGGCGGCGCTGAAGAGCAAGCAGGTGAAGGTCGCCTTCGACGTGTAGTTTTCTTCCCGCCGGCGGTCTCGGATGCGGTATTCCGCCGGCGTTTCCCCTTAAGAGCCCCTCCCACCAGGGAGGGGCTCTTTGTATTCGTTCTGAGGTGAGTCCCAGGTGACAGTCACCTTTGAGGTGACTGTCACCTATGAGGTGACTGTCACCTAGGAGGTGGCTGTCACCTCGCTTTGGTCATTTGAGGGCAGTTGGGATATAATGAGCGGGTCAGCAGGTGTTCTGCGAGGATCCGACGGCTTGATGAAGAGATTTTCACCCGATGTCAGGGGCTTTTCACCCTTTTTTCATGCTTTGACATTATAATTGATAGAAGCGACAGCGATGCAGACGGCCCGTCGATGCGGGTTATGCGGTGCATGGTCCCGATGGGGATGGGAGCGGATTGGGGGTGCCGGCGCTTCCGCCGGCCAGACATCTCACAGGCGGACGATCGGGGATCTCCCTCATCCACGGCATCGAGGGGCATCCCCTTTATATGCGCAAGAGAGGAAGGCCATGAAAGTCGCCTTGATCTCGCCGAAGTGGAACCAGATGGTCAACAGCTATCCCTCGCTGGGCCTGGGATACCTGGCGGCGGTGCTGGAGCGGCGCGGGGATGAGGTGCGCATCTTCGATTTCGGGCTGGACCCCCGCCGGCCGCTGGAGGAAGAGGTGCATGACGTGCTGGCGTTCCGGCCGGACCTCATCGGCCTGACCGCCATGACCACCTCCTATCACAGCGCGCAGGAGACTATGACGCTACTGCGCGCCGGCACCCGCGCCCCCATGGTCCTGGGTGGGCCGCACGCCACGGTCTTCCCAGCGCGCACCTTGGAGGAACAGCCGGCGCTGGACTACCTGGTCTTCGGCGAAGGCGAGGAAACCATGCTGGAGCTGATGGAGGTGATCGAGGGCCGGCGTGACCCCGCTGCGGTGGCCGGCCTGTGCTACCGCTGCGACGGCCAGGTCATCTGCAACCCGGCGCGCCCGCTGATCCGCGATCTGGATGCCCTGCCCTTCCCCGCCCGGCACCTGTTCCAGCTCGAGCGCTATCCCCTCTACGCGCCCGACGGCGGCCGTATGCTCACCGTCCTGACTAGCCGCGGCTGTCCCTACAACTGCAGTTACTGTTTCAAGGGCATCGTCGGGCGCACCTACCGCCAGCGCAGTCCCGAGAACCTGATCCTGGAGCTGAAAGAGCTGATCCGCACCTACGGCATCCGCAACTTCTACTTCATTGACGATCTGTTCACGCTGGACGTGAAGCGGCTGAACGTCCTGCTGGACATGATCATCGCCGAAGGGCTGGACATCCGCTGGCAGTGTCTGGCGCGGGTGGACCGCGTCACGCCCGAGCTACTGCGGAAAATGGCGGCCGCCGGCTGTCGGCAGATCCATTACGGCATCGAGTCCGGCAACCAGGAGATCCTGGATCGCGTCGGCAAGCGCATCACGCTGGAGCAGGTGCGGCAGGCCGTGCGCTGGACGGCCGAGGCCGGCATCCGCAGTAAAGGCTACTTCATGCTGGGCCTGCCCGGCGATACCGAGGAAACGATGGAGCAGACGATCCGGTTCGCGGCCTCCTTGGATCTGGACGACGCCATGTTCAGCCTGACCACCCCCTTCCCCGGCACCCGGCTGTGGGAGGAGCTGGTGGCCAGGAACCCGGAAACCCAGTACAACAGCGATTTCTCGCGGGCCTATTATTACAACAGCTATACCGAGGAGATCGCCCCCTTCCTGAACGTCTCGGAGGTCTCGGACCAGCGGCTGAGCCAATTGGCCATCGAGGCGCGCCGGCGCTTCGACGAAAGCCGGCGCAAGCGCAAATATCAGCGCCGGCTGGGGAAGCCCCTGGGCACGGCGTTGTGGACGCTCTCCCGGCTGAAGCCGGTGCGGGCGGTGGGCCGGCGCATCCTGGACCTGCCGGCGGTCTCCCGACGAATACCCTTACGAGAGGAGCAGTCCCCCAAATGGAACTGATGGAGAAAGTGCGCGCCCGGCTTCGGCGCTACAACCGACAAATGGGGCTGGCAGCGCGCTACATCACGTATTCCCTGCACCAAACGCGCCCCTGGACCTACCCGCACCGCATGTACCTGGAATCCACCAATGCCTGCAACCTGCGCTGCATCATGTGCCCGACCGGCCGCGGCGAGGCAAAGCGCAAGAAGGGCTTCATGGATTGGCGCCTGTTCACCCAAATTGTGGACGAGATGGCGCCGCATGTGGAGGCCACCACCCTGCATATCTGGGGAGAGCCGCTCCTGCATCCGCAGTTGCCGGACATGATTGCGTACTGCCGCAAGCGGGGACTGCGAGCGGAGATTTCCACCAACGGCGTCCTGCTGGATGAGGAGATGAGCCGCGCCATCCTGTCCGCCGGCCCCTCCGCCATCTACATCGGCCTGGACGGCTTCACCAAGGAGACGTACGAGCAGGTGCGCCGGCAGGCGGATTTCGAGCGCACCGTGGCCAACATCCGGCGCTTCCTGGAGCTGAAGGTGGCCGGCGGCTACAAGGAACCCTTCGTCAACCTGCAGATCATCGAGATGGCCCCCACCAAGCAGGAGATCGAGGACTTCCGCCGGCAGTGGCAGGTGCCAGGGGTGGACCGGGTGCACATCAAGGCCTTCGATTCGTGGGGCAATCAGATCGGGGAGATCGCCCAACTGCGGGCGGACGCGCCGGCGGTGCCGGCGAAGCGCTACCCCTGTCCCAACCTCTGGTACCACGTACACATCTACTGGGACGGCACACTGGTCAGTTGCGATCGCGATTTCGATGCCCTGAACCAATTGGGCAATGTAAGCGAGGGGGTGATGAAGGCCTGGAACGGGCCGCTGATGGCGGAACTGCGCCGCAAGCACATCGCCGGCGAGCTGGATGACGTGCCGGCCTGCCGCAACTGCGTCGAATGGTCCTGGTGGAAGCCCTCCTGGTTCCGCGCCCAGGGCAATGCCCCCCTGCGGCAGGATGAGTGAGACGGTAGAGGCAAGCCTATGCTCGCACCCACCGCCGTGACCAGTGCCCGATGGCGCGTCGGGAGCACCGCCGGCCTTTTGCTTATCCTGCTCCTGGCCGGCGCCCTGCGCTTCTGGGGCATCGGCGCGGAGAGCCTGTGGCTCGATGAGGCGACCAGCCTGGTGGTGGCGGACAATCCGCCGGCGACCATTGTGGCACTCACCGCCGAGGACATTCATCCGCCGCTCTATTACCTGCTCTTGCACCTGTGGCTGATCTTCGGGCGGAGCGAAGCGGCCCTGCGTTCGCTTTCGGCCGTGGTGGGGGTGCTCTCGGTGGCCACGCTGTACGGCATGGGGCGGGAACTGCTGGGGGAGCGGCCGGCGGCCCTGGGGGCACTGCTCCTGGCCAGCGCGCCGCTCCATATCTGGTATTCCCAGGAAGCCCGCATGTATGCCCTGGTGACGCTGTGGGCTGTCCTGGCGAGCTGGCTGATGGTGCGGGCGCTGAGAAAGGGTGGATGGTGGTGGGCCGGCTATGTGCTGTGCACAGCCGCCGGCATGTACACCCATTATTACATGGGCTTTGTGGCGCTGGCACAGAACGCCTTCGCCGCATACCTGCTGGTGCGCCGGCGGCTGACCGGCCGGCGCGTGGGACACTGGCTCCTGGCCCAACTCGCCTGGATCTTGCTCTTCGCGCCCTGGCTGCCGGTGGTGGTGCGGCAAATCCAAGGGGGCGGCGGAGCCTGGGTGGGGTATGCGGTGGGCCGGCCCGGCCTGGCGACCATGGCCGATACTTTTATCGGTTTCACCATCGGGCCGGCGCGGGCGGAGGTGCCGGTGCTGGTGCGGCGCGCCGCCTACCTGCTCTATGTGCTGGCGTTGGCGCTGGCCGGCTGGCGCCTGGCGCGCCGGCGGCCGGCCGAAGCGCCCGAGGTTCTCGACGGCGCAGTGCTGGGCGCGCTGTGGTTCGCTCTGCCGCTGGCAACCGCCTGGCTGGCCTCGCAGGTCAAGCCGCTGTACTCCCTGCGCTATGCGCTCCCGTTCCTGCCGCCCTTCTGCCTGCTGGCGGCCTGGGGTGTGGATGTGGTGATACCGCGGCATAAGGCCGCCGGCCTGCTCCTGGCCGGCGCACTGCTGGCCTCCAACCTGGCCGGCACCGCGGTGATGGCGGAGCTTCCGCAGAAGCCCGACTGGCGGCAGTTGACGGCGACGCTGATCGCGGAGGCGCAGGCCGGCGACCTGGTGGTGCCGGAGCCGTTCTGGAACGCCAAGCCCCTGCGCTATTATGCCGGCGGCCGGCTGGCGGTGTATGACCTGGCGCCCCTGCCGGCGACGCCGGAGGAAGTACAACGGTGCGTCGAGGAGCTGGGCATTGTGGAGCGCCGCATCTGGCTGGTGGAGGATGTGGGGCATTACGGTGACCCGGACAGACTGTTGTATCAGGCGCTGATGAAGCGCGGCCGGCGCGTACAGAGCTTCCGCGCCGCCGGCATCGGGGAAATCACATTGTTCGAACTGTCGAGATGAGGGCAGTATGGCGGAAGAGCGCGTCGTGATCATCATGCCGGCCTATAACGAGGCGCGCAATATCGGCGCGGTGCTGGCCGAGGTCCGCCGGCAGATGCCGGCGGCGGACATCGTGGTGGTGAACGACCATTCGCGGGATGAGACCGCCCGGGTGGCCGCCGAGGCCGGCGCCGTCGTGCTCAACCTGCCCTACAACCTGGGCTACGGCGGGGCGGTGCAGACCGGCTTCCGGTATGCGGTTGCGCACGGCTACGATTACGGCGTCATCATGGACGCCGATGGCCAGCATAACGCCGGCGATATCCCGGCCCTGCTGGAGGTGGTGCGGCAGGGGGAGGCGGACCTGGCGCTGGGCTCCCGCTTCCTGGGCCGGCTGGAATATCACCCCTCCTGGGCCAAGCGTCTGGGGATGGCGCTGTTCCGCCGGCTGGCTTCCCGCCTGACCGGCCAGCGCATCACCGACCCGACCTCCGGCTTCCAGGCCATGACGCGCGAGGTGATGCAGTTCTTCGCCGAGGACAATTACCCGTCCGATTTCCCGGACGCCGATACCATCATCACGGTGCATTTTGCCGGCTTCCGCATCCAAGAGGTGCCGGTGACCATGCGGGAGCGCCTGAGCGGCCAGTCCATGCACACCACCTGGAAGAGCATCTATTACGTCTTCAAAATGCTCTTCTCCATCTTCATCGTGTGGCTGAGGCGGCGCACCCGCCAGCATGCTCTGCGGCCCAATCATCAGGAGCTGACATGAGGGCGGCGCGTCTGACGGGTTCACAGGAAATGATCAGGGCGAAGGCCGGCCCATTGGCGCGCGGGTGGCCGGCGCTGACGATACTGCTCGCCTACGGCGGGATGGCACTGCTCCTTTCGCCGGCGTACAACTGGCCGGTCATCGATTCCTGGGCCTTTGCCTGGAGCGTGCGGCACCTGCTGGAGACCGGCCGGCTGGTCATCGTGGATTGGGGCGCCATGAGCCAGCTCGCCCATCTGGGCTGGGGTCTGCTGGCGTCCTGGCTGGCCGGCTTTTCCTTCGGCACGCTGAACGCCTCCACATTCGTGCTGTCCCTGACGGCAGTGCTGGCCAGCTACGCCCTCCTGCGCGAGCTGGGGTTGGAGCGGGGGTTAAGCCTGCTGGGGGCCGGCGTCCTGCTGGCCAACCCGGCCTTCGTCCTGCTCTCATACTCGTACATGACCGATGTGCCGTTCCTGGCCTGGATGACGCTGGCGCTGTGGATGTACCTGCGCGGCGTCCGGCGCGGCGGCCTGGGCTGGTACGTGCTGGGGGCAGTGTTTGCCGCGCTGGCGGTGCTGGTGCGGCAGAACGGCATCGTCCTGCCGGCCGCGCTGGGGGCCTACCTGCTGTGGGAGTGGGCCCGCCGCCGGCATCCCTTCCCCTGGCGCGAGGGGATGGCCGGCATCCTTCTGCCGGCGCTGGCCCTGCTGGTGCTGATGCTCCTGCCGCGCCTGGGCGCGATGCCCGCGCGCGCCGACATCCTGATGTGGGTGAAGCGGGAGCTGACTATCGGGGAATTGGCCGGCAAGCTGTTCCGGCTACTGCTGTATATGGGATTGTTCCTGCTCCCTGTTACCGCGGCCGCCGGCGTCGGGATGCTGTTGCGGGGCGGGGGATGGAAGGAGGCCTGGAAGCCGGCCCTACTGACTATCCTGGCCGGCGCCGGCGCTGTCTGGCAGTTCTTCCATCCCTTCCGCCTGCCCTATATCGGCATCTGGCGCATGATGCCCTATTATCCGGCGGTCTGGACGCCCTTCGGCACTGGCAGTCCAGGGGAATGGCTGACCGGCCCGCGCGAGATGCTCTTCTCCTACCGCTTCTGGGCCGTCATCACCGCGCTGAGCTGTGCCGGCGCTGGATTACTGCTGTGGTCGGCCCTGCGCCGGCGGCCTTCCGAAAAGGGCTGGCCGGCGGGCCTGCTGTGGCTGGTGGTGATCGCCAACCTGGCGCCGGTGGTGCTTTTCCGCGGCGAGATATACGAGCGCTATCTGCTGGTGGTGCTGGTGCCGACAGCGGCGCTCTTCCTGCGGGCCGTACAGCGGGAGAGAGCACGGCCGGCCTGGGCGCTGGCCGGCGGACTGCTGGCCCTATATCTCGCCTTCTCCCTGGCGCTGACGGCGGAGTTCATCGGGTGGAACGGGGCGGCCTGGCGGGCCGGCGAACGCCTGGCCGGCCAGGGCATCCCGCTGGAACAGATCGACGGCGGTTTCGCCTGGAACGGGTGGCACTTCGCCGATCGATTGGGACAAGGGGAGGGAGCATCGGAAGCGGGGGCGCCGGCCTACATGGAGCTGTTCCCTTTTATCACGCGGCAGTATGTGGTCTCCTTCTCGCCCCTGCCGGGGTATGAGGTAGTGGGGGAGGAGCGCTACTGGTCGCCGCTGCGCGGCGCCAGCGGGCGGCTGTATATCTTGCATCGAGCACAATAGGGGTGGACAATGTCGAAAGTGCGCGTCAGCAATGTGCGGGTGAAGGAGAGCGTGCCGGCGGCAGTGCGGGAGGCCATGGAACTGGCCGATTGGCGCCGCTACATCTCCGCCGGCGCGGATGTGGTCATCAAACCCAACCTGGGCTGGGATATGTTCATGCCCGGGTCGGTGACCTCTCCCTGGGTCATCGAGGGCATCATCCAGACCATCCGCGATCACGTGCACAGCATTGCCGTGGTCGAATCGGACCAGGTGCTGGTGGATATTGAGAAAGCCTACCGCATCTCATTTGTGGAGCAGGTCTGCAAGAAGTACAATGTGCCCTTCGTGAACATGTCGAAGGGGCGCTACCGGCGAGTACCGTTGGAGGACGGCCTGGTCCTGCGGCATGTGGACGTGCCGGAAGTCTTATTGGGACGGGAGCTGATCACGGTGCCGGTGATGAAGACCCATGATAAGACGGTATTGACCGGCCCCATCAAGAACCAATGGGGCTGTCTGGACAAGGGCCGGCATAATTACCATCTCATCCTGAACGAGGCGCTGGTGGATATCAACCGCGTCTTCCGCCCCCATTTTGCCGTGCTGGATGCGACGGTGGGCATGGACGGGGACGCGCCGAAGTCGGGCCGGCCGCGGGTTATCGGACGCGTGCTGGCCTCCGGCGATTTCGTGGCGCTGGAAGCGGTGCAGGCCGAGCTGATGGGCTTTGACTCGCGCCGCATCCCGCATATCCAGATGTGCGCCGAGCACGGCTTGGGAGTGGCGGACCTGGAGCAGATCGAGATGGCCGGCGAGGATTACCGCGGCCTGAACTATCACTTCGTGCCGGCCCGACACAACCTGGTATCGCTGGTGGAGCTGACACTGCGCCGCTCCTTCCTGCGGCCGCTGATGTTCGACACGCCGCTGTTCAACGTTTACTGCGCCGGCGCCAAGGTCTGGTACTGGTTCTGGTACTACCTGGGCAGGGGACACCGCCTGCGCGATGAGATCCTCGCCCACCCGCTCTACGGGCGGCAGTGGCGGGATGAGACCTGGCAGGAGCCGGCCGCGGAGACCACTGCCGTCGGGGTGATGGAGTGACGATGGGGACCGATTCGGGATATCGGGTGGCGGTCATCGGTGGGGGCATCGCCGGCCTGACGGCGGCCTATGAGCTGGCGCGCCAGGGCTTCTCGGTGACCCTCTATGAGAAAGAACATGTGCTGGGCGGTCTGGCCAGCAGTTTCCCCCTGGACGACGGCTACCTGGAGCGCTATTATCATTTCATCTGTCTGAACGACCAGGAGTATTTCCAGATGCTGGCCGAGCTGGGGTTGGAGGGCCGTCTGCGCTGGCGGCTCACCAAAATGGGCCAGTATTATCAGGGCGCCTGGTATTCCTTCGGCTATCCCTGGGACGTGCTGTTCTTCCGGCCGTGGGGCTGGGCGGAGAAACTGCGCTTCGGCCTGCGCATCATGCAGATCAAGCGCCAGCCGGCCGGCGCCTGGCGGGCCATCGAGCATCTGACCGCCGAACAATGGCTGGTCTCCACCTTCGGCCGGCGCATCTACGAGAGCATCTACCAACCGCTCATCACCTTGAAATTCGGCCCCTACGCCGGCCGGCTCTCCGCCGCCTGGATGTGGGCCCGCATTCACCGCCTGGGCAAGTCCCGCACCCGTCTGCTCCAACTGGAAAAATTGGGCTATCTGCAGGGAGGTACCCAGATGCTGGTGGACGCGCTGGCGGAAAGGGTGCGCCGGCTGGGCGGCGTCCTCCTGACCGGCCGGCCGGTGGAGGCCATCCTGCTGGACGGCGGGCGCGTGCAGGGCTTGCGCTATGCTGGCGAGACCATCCCCTATGACGCGGTGCTGGTCACCATCCCGACGCCCTATCTGGCCGGCATGGTGCACGGCACCGGCCAGGAGCGCCTCGCCGGCCTCAATCATATTGATTCCATCGGCGTCACCTGCCTGGTTCTGCGGCTGAGCCAGCGCTTCTCGCCCTATTTCTGGACCAACATCAGCGACAGCCGCATCGCGCTGGCCGGCGTCATCGAGTTCAGCAACCTGAACGCCGGCGCCTGCGCCAACGGCGACCATATCCTGTACCTGCCGCAGTACCTGCCCTCCGACAGCCCGCGCTATCACCTGTCGGACGAGGAGATCTTCCAGGAGTACCTGGGCTATCTGCGCTTGATGCGGCCCGATTTCGATGCCTCCTGGGTGCGGGCCTGGTGGGTGTTCCGCGACCAGTACGCCCAGCCCATCTGCACGACGGGCTTCTCCCAGCAGGTCGCCGGCATGGTCAGCCCGGTGCGGGGCCTCTTCATCACCGATTCCCATCAACTGTATCCCGATGACCGCACGGTCAGCAACAGCATCGGATTGGGCCGGCGCGCCGCGGCCCATATCGTCGCGCAGAGGGAGCGAGATGGGGGAGATTGAGGCCATTTACGCCCACCGCTTCAGCGAGGAAGAGCGCATCGCCAAGAACGCCATCTGGCAGGTGCTGTGCCGGCATTTCTTCCAGCGCTACGTGCGGCCGGAGGATGTGGTGCTGGACCTGGGCGCCGGCTTCTGCGAGTTCATCAACAACATCCAGTGCCGGGTGCGCTACGCTGTGGACATCAGCGAGGAGACGGCCCGCTACGCCCGGCCGGAGGTCATCGTCTACCGCACGCCGGCGACCGACCTTTCCCCCATCCCCGATGGGACGGTGGACCTGGTTTTCTGCAGTAACTTCTTCGAGCATCTGCCGGATAAAGGGGCCATGAGCCAGACCCTGCGGGAGATTCACCGCGTGCTGGTGCCGGGCGGCCGGCTGATGATCCTCCAGCCCAATATCAAATATCTCTATAAGGAGTATTGGGACTTCTTCGATCACCACATCCCGCTGAGCCACCTGAGCATGGTCGAGGCGCTGGCCGGCCACGGCTTCGTGCCGCGCCAGGTCATCCCGCGCTTCATGCCCTTCACCAGCAAGAGCGCCCTGCCCAAGGGGCCGTTCTTCGTGCGGCTGTACCTGATGTTCCCGCCGGCATGGCGCATCCTCGGCCGGCAGATGTTCATCCTGGCCGAAAAGGGAGGGCCGGCGGCATGAGCGCGACCGGGCGCGAGCGCTGGTGCCAGGCCCTGCTGGCGCTGTTGCTGTTCATCAGCTACGCCTACTTCCTGCCGCGCCGCGTGGATTGGAACCAGAACGGCCGCATGGACCTGGTGCTGGCCATCGTGGACCAGGGCCGGCTGGAGATTGACGATTACGTCGGAAACACCGGCGATTACGCGCACTTCGGCGGACATTACTACTGCGACAAGGCGCCGGGGGTCTCGTTCCTGGGCGTGCCCTTCTATTGGGCTTTTCGGCAGGCGGCGCGCCTGCCGGGCCTGGGGACATGGATGGCACGCCTGGCGGGGCGTCTCGCCTCGTCGCCGGCCTCTCCCCAGGAGGCGGCCGGCCTCTTCCCCTGGCGCGGCTACTTCGCTCTGGCGCTGTACGCCGCGACACTGGGGGCGGTGGCCCTGCCCTCTGTACTGCTGGGCCTGCTGGTCTATCGAGGGGCGCGCCGGCTGGGCGCCGGCGCGGGTACCAGCGCCCTGCTGACCCTCGTCTACGGTCTGGGCACGATGGCCTTCCCCTACGGGAGCGCGCTGTACGGCCATATGCTGGCGGCGGCCTGTCTGTTCGGCGCTTTCTACCTCCTGTGGGGATGGGCAGGGGGCCGGCGCTCCGCCTGGCGAGCACTCCTGGCCGGCCTCCTGCTGGGCTGGGCGGTGGTCACCGAGTACCCGATGGTCCTGCCGGCCGGCGTGCTCGGCCTGTATGGGCTGTACCGCCTGCGCTCGGTGAAGCCCATCGGCTGGCTGGCGCTGGGCGCGGCCCTGCCGGCGGCCCTGCTGGCCGGCTATGACCTGGCCATCTACGGCTCGCCCCTGCCCATGGGCTACGCCTATTCGGAGCTGTGGCAGGAGGAGGTACAGACCGGCTTCATGACCCTGACGGCGCCGAGCCTGGAGCGGCTGTGGGGCATCACCTTCAGCCCCTATCGCGGGCTGTTCTTCCTGTCGCCGGCCCTGCTGGCGGCGTTCCCGGGCTTCGTCGTCTGGTGGCGCCGGCGGGAGCAGCGCCCCGAATGGTGGGCCTGCCTGCTGGTCATCGCAGTGCTCCTGCTGTTCAACGCTTCCTCAGTGGTCTGGTGGGGCGGGTTCGCGGTAGGCCCGCGCTACATCGCGCCGGCGGTGCCCTTCCTGATGCCGGCCATCGCCGCCTGGCTGGCCAGGGGTGGATGGCGCCGGCCCCTGTTCGCCGCGTTGGGCGCGCTGTCCATCTTCGAGGTGTGGGCGCAGACCATCACAGCACTGAAGTTCTACCCGCCCGAGATGTACCGCTTCCCATTAATAGAATATGCCCTGCCCCTGTTGCGGCAGGGGCAGATTGCGGCCAATTTGGGCATGGCGTTGGGATTGGCGGGCGCATGGAGCCTTCTGCCGCTAGCAGTGATAATGGCAGTGCTGGCGGCCGGCCTGGCATGGGCCTGTCGCGCGCCGGCAGGAGGTGCGGCATGACCGGCCGGCGGCTGTCCGCGCATCGTCTCTGGCTGGAGGGCCTGGTGCTGTTTCTTTTAGCGCTGGCCCTTCTCCTGCCGTTCCACCGCTACAACCTGTGGGACATGACCGAGGGCTGGGTCATCGCCGACGAGGGGCATCAGGCCTATCAGCCCCTGCGCTGGCTGGCCGGCCAGACGTTTTACCGGGACTTCGCCACGGATAACTATCCGCCCGGCATGGTGCTGTGGAACGGCCTGCTCTTCCGGCTGTTCGGCGTGCGCCTGTCGGTCCTGCGGGCGGCCTTGGCCCTCATCGGCGCCGGCATCGCTCTGCTCGCCTACCTGCTGACGCGAGCGGTACTGCCGGCCGGCGCGGCCCTCGCCGCCTACGCGCTGTGCCTGACCTGGAATGTGCCGTACCTGAACATGGCTTTCCCCTCGTGGCAGTGTGTGGTGCTGGGACTGCTGGCCCTGGGCGCGGTCTGGCGCTATCAGCGCCGGCCGCATGCGGCCTGGCTGGCCCTTGCCGGCGCCTTATGCGGCATCTCCGCCCTGTTCAAGCTGACCCAGGGCGCCTATCAATGGATCGGGCTGGCATTATTCCTGGCCTGGCGAAGCGCCGCCGGCCGGGCGGGGGAGGGCTGGCGCCGGCGGGTCTTTTCCCTGGAAGGGGCCGCCGCGTTCCTCTGCCTGGTGATGGGCGGCATCCTGCTGGCCGGCTACGCCGCACCGGTCAACCTGGTGGCCTTCGGCCTGCCGCTTCTGCTGGCGTCGCTGGCCGTGTGGATGGGGCGGCCGGCACAGGATATCCAGCGGGGAGCACTCCCTTTCTGGCGCGAACTGCTCTGGCTGGCGGCCGGGGCCGCTCTGGTGACGCTGGCATGGACGATCCCCGCCGTGCGGGCGGTGGGCTGGCCCTTGTTCCTGGAGCAGACCTTCCTGGGGCCCTGGCGCCGCAGTGCGCTGATGCAGGCGGCCATCCGCCCCCCGACCCCCAACGCCTGGGGAGTGCTGGCCTGGGCCGGCCTCGGCGCCCTGGCCGGCTGGAAGGCGCGGCGATTGCCGGCGCCGGCGGTGCTGTTGTACGGGCTGGCCGGCGCCCTGCTGTGGTTCATCCCGTGGAGCGGGGAATGGACGCTCCAAGGGATACTGCGCGCCGGCCTGCAGAGCTGGACGGGCCTGCGCTTTTACCTGCCGGCCCTGGTGAGCCTGGGATTATGGTGGGGCGTGTGTGTGGGCCGGCGAGGGACCCCGGACGCGCCGTGGGCTGTGCTGTTCCTGACCTACGGCGCCTGGAATATGCTGCAGGTCTTCCCGTTCGCCGATGCCAATCATCTGCTGTGGTCGATTCAGCCGGCCTTCATCGGGCTGGCCTGGCTGGGATATCGGGCCTGGCTGGCCTGGCGGGAGAAGGTACAAGGGGTCGGCCGGCGGTGGGCGCTGTCGGCGCTGGCCCTGACGCCGGCGGTGCTGGTGGCCCTGCAGGTCTATCCCATGGTGGGGCACTTTTACCGCCTGGAGCAGGGGCTGGTGAGGGTGCCCTACGAACTGCTGGATGAGGAGCGAGCCGATGTCTATGTGCGGGCGGACGCCGCCCGCACACTGCGGCAGGTGGCCGGCGCCATCGAGGCCCGCACGACCGCCTCCGATGCCATTTTCGATACCAGCGGCGCGTTTTTCTATTTCCTGACCGGCCGGCATAATCCCACCCGCCATGACTACTTCTGGCCCTCGTTCCTGACGGGGGAGGAGGTAGCACGGCTGGTGCAGGACCTGGAATCGCACCGGCCGGCGCTGATCATCAGCCGGCAGACGGAGGAGCCGGTGTTCGGCTACGCCTCCTTTGCGCGCGCCTATCCCGAGGTGGCGGCCTTTATCGAGGCCCATTACCACCCCGACATACAGATTGGAGAATATGTGCTATGGTCGCGGAGATAACGCCCCAGGCAGTGGAGGAACCGCCGGCGGTGCCGCTGGCGAGGGAAGAGGGGCCGGCGGTCGGCGTGCCCAACGGCGAACGGCTGGCCTATGAGAGCCAGTTCCATGACCAGTGGGCCCATGAGATGGACCTGGACTCGCTGGACCCGGAGCGGCTCTTCTCCTGCCCGACGACGCCGGAGAACGTCTTTTCCCGCCGGCGCCTGGGGGATTTGCAGGGAAAGATGTTGATGGACCTGGGGTGCGGCCCCGGGGAGTCCAGCGTGGGGTTGGCGCTGGCCGGCGCGCGCGTGGCGGCGGTGGATATCTCGCCGGGGATGCTGGAGGTAGCCCGCCAGTTGGCGGAGCGCTACGGAGTGGCCGATCGGGTCACCACGCACTGCATGCCGGCGGAGGCTCTGGGCTTTCCAGACGCATATTTCGACGTCATTTACGGCCGTGATGTCCTGCATCACACCAACCTGGAGCGCTCCATTCCGGAGATCGCCCGCGTGCTGAAGCCGGGGGGCATGGCCATTTTCACCGAGCCGCTGGGCCACAACCCGATTATTGAGGTGTACCGCCGGCTGGCCAGCGTGGTGCGCACCCCCTTCGAGGAGCCGCTGACCTACTCCAAAATCAGGGCCATGCGGCGCTATTTCGCTCGTGTCGAGCACACGGAGTTTCAGTTCCTGACCCTGGGGATTTTCCTGTGGTTCTTCTTCGGGGAGCGGGCGCATCCCAGCAAGGTGCGCTACTGGAAGAAGATCGTGGTGGAGGCGGATCGCTATGCGCCGGCGTTCCGGCGCCTGCAAAATCTGGATGAACGGCTGTTCCGCTTCCTGCCCTTCCTGCGCCGCTACTGCTGGAACACGGTGATCGAGCTGTATAAGTGAAAGCGGATGGGGGCGATGCGTCTGCACGCGCTGACCGTTGACCTGGAGGAGTGGTATCACGCTGAGCTGGTGCGGGGGAAGGTGCCGCCGGCCAGGCGCGTGGACCAGGCGCCGGCGGCGGTCCAGCCCATACTGGCCCTGCTCCAGGCGCATCATGTGCGGGCCACGTTCTTCATCGTGGGCGAAGTCGCGGAGAGACAGCCGGCGCTGGTGCGGGAGATCGCCTCCGCCGGCCATGAGATTGCCTGCCATTCGTACTCGCACCGCCCCTTGTGGGAGATGACAGCGGAGGAGCTGGATCGGGAGTTGCGGGAGTTCCGCCGGCTGATGGAGGACATCCTGGGGGATGCGCCGGCGATCATCGGCTTCCGCGCTCCCACCTTCTCGTTGGAGGCGCGCACTGCCTGGGCGCTGGAGGTGCTGGCGGAGCACGGCTACCGCTACGATTCCAGCATCTTCCCACTGCGCACGCCGTTATACGGGGTGGCAAGCGCGCCGCTGGAGCCGTACCGCATCGGCGCTTCCGCTGTGGAGCGGCACGATGCGAACAGCCGGCTGGTGGAGTTCCCCCTGACCGTCTGCCAGGTCGGGGGCCGGCGCATCCCGGTGAGCGGCGGGACATATTTGCGTCTGCTCCCCTGGCCGCTGTTCACATGGTGCTGGGAGAGGACGGCGCGTACCCGGCCGGCGGTGCTCTACGTCCATCCTTGGGAGACATATGCCGGCACGCCGCGGGTGCCGATGCCGCTTCATCTGGCCGTGGGGACGTACGGCAACATCGCCGGCGCGCTGGGCCGGCTGGGCCGGCTGTTGGAGCGTTACCGCTTCGCCCCCATGCGCGACGTCCTGGCGCAAGGGGGCTGGCTGGAGGGATGAGGAGGGGATATGCATCTGGAGACGCGCATTTTCCTGCTGGCCGGCGGCGTCATCATCCTGTTCCTGGTGGTGAACCTGGTGCGGACGCGCCGGCTGAAAGAGGAATTCGCCCTGCTGTGGCTGGGCGCGGCGGTGCTGATGGTGCTGGCGCCGTTGGGGCTGGTGGACCTGCTGGACAAGCTGGCCTACGCCGTCGGCATCGAGTACCCGCCGGCGCTCATCTTCACCATCGCCGTGGTGTGCCTGCTGGGCATCCTGTTCCAGTTTTCCCTGCGCATCTCGCGCTTCAGCGACCAGATCAAGGTGCTGGCCCAGGAGATCGCCCTCCTACGCCACGAGCTAGAGACCATCCGACAGGGCGGATCCGATGAGGTGAAGCATGCGGAGCAAGGGTAACTGGCGAAAACTCGCCGGCGAGTGGCTGGTGCCGGCGGTTATTGCCCTCGCGGCGCTGGCCCTGCGCGCCGCCCTGGCCAGCCCAGCGCGCGTGGTCTGGGGCGATGAGCCGTTCTACCTGTGGGACGGCTACAGCCTGGCCACCGGCCGCGGCTACACCTTTTTCGGCGGCCGGCCTGATGTCTACCTGACGCCGCTGTACCCGCTGGTCATCGCCGGCCTGTACCTCGTCCTGCACAATCTGGAGCTGGCCAGCCGGCTCTGCTACATCCTGTTCGGCGCCGCGCTGGTCCTGCCCATCTACGCGCTGGCGCGGGAGATGTACGGCCGGCGGACGGCCATCATCGCGACGCTCCTGCTGGCGGTATATCCGGCGTTGACGGCGGCGGAACTGTACTGGGGCACCATGACGGAGCCGCTCTATTTCCTGACAGCGTACGTCGGCCTGTACGCCGCGCTGCGCGCCCTGCGGGATGGGGGATGGGGCGCGCACCTTGCCGCCGGCGCCCTTTTCGCCATGGCCTATCTGACGCGGGGCGAGGGCATCGCCTATATCGTCGCGGTCGGGGGGATGCTGGTGCTGATCCGGCTGTGCGAGCGCCGGCTGTGGGCGCGCGATGTCTGGCCGCGCCTGTTGGCCATGTTCGGCATCTTCCTGGCGCTGGCCTTCCCGTACTGGCTGTACCTGCGCCTGCAGACCGGCCGCTGGATGATCAGTGGGCAGGCCGGCATGACCTACATCACCTGCATCAGCCTGGCCTATGGGGATGTGGCCGGCTTTGACCAGGCCACCTGGGGGCTGGACCCGGCCAGCGGCGAGGTCCACTTCTTCTCACCGACGATGGTCTCCTTTAGCATGCTGGAGCATATCCGTTCCGACCCCATGGCGTTTGCCCGTCTGGTGTATCATAACGCTCGCGATTTCCTGGCCACCCTCTTCTCCTGGCGCATGTTCCCCGTCTGGTTGGTGCCCCTGCTGACCCTGGGGCTGTTCGGAGCCACGTGGGACAAACGCCGGGCGAAAGGGGAGCTGTTGCTGGCGGCCTCCTGGGCGCCGGCGCTGGGCTTTATCTTCTTCTTCGTGCAGGAGCGCTACATCGGATCCGTCCTGCCCCTGCTCGTCCTCTGGGCGGCGCACGGAGTGGAGCGCTGGAGCGCCTGGGCGGGGGAGACGCTGGCCGGCTGGTGGCCTCGCGGGCCGGCGCAGAGGGTGTGGCACACGGCGCTGTCCGTTGTACTGGCGACCCTGTTGGCGGTGGTGTCGCTCTGGATCACCCCGCGCGTGGCGGCTACCACCAGCCTGGGCTCGTTCCGGCCGGCGCACCGCGCCGCCGGCCTGTGGCTGGCCGAACATATCCAGCCCGGGGATACGGTCATGTCGCGCTATCCGGCGGTCGCCTTCCACGCCGGCGCGGAATGGCTACCCACCCCTAATGCTCCCATCCCGGATGTCCTGGCCTATGCCTATGCCCATGGGGCCGATTACTTCGTGCTGGATGAGCGGGAGACGCGGCAACTGCGCCCGCAGTTGGCGCCGCTGTTGGAGGTGCAGGAGATGCCGGGACTGCGCCGGCTGGCGGAACTCGAGGATGCGGATGCCCGCATCGTCATCTTTCGTCTGGAAAAGTGAGCCGTATGGAGGATATTGTCATTCATAACGCCATGGGGGTGTGCAGCGCGGAGGAGGACACGCGCATCCTGGCACGGGTGTGTGCGGAGGAGGCGCCGGCCGGCGGCCGGGCGCTGGATGTCGGCACGGGGACCGGCTACGTGGCCATCTATCTGGCGAAGCGCGGGTTGGAGGTGGAGGCCACCGATGTCAGCGAGCGGGCTTTACAGGTGGCCGGCGCCAATATCCAGCGCAACCAGGTGCCGGTGCGCCTGTACCGCTCCGATCTGTTCCAGGCGGTGCGGGGAGAGTTTGACGTCATCGCCTTCAATCCGCCCATGAACCCGCGCGAGACGGAGCTGACCCGCTGGGTCACCAGCTTCCTGCGCCGGCACCGCCGCATCGCCGACCTGTTGATGCGGGTCTTCGACCGCTGGCTTCAGGGCTCCAGGATGGGCTTTCTGATGGGCTTCATGGAGCAGGCGCGAGGACATCTGCGGCCGGGCGGCTGTGTGGTGCTGGAGGCCACGCGCGCCGAGCTGGATGCCCTGGAGAAAGGGCTTTCGTCCTGGCGGATCTGCCGGCGCGTGGATATCCCCAGCCTGCCGGCCGAACAGATCGCGGTCTTCCGGCCGTCCGGGGAGCGGGACGTATGAGGACGCGGCCGGCGGGACGCGGGCAACATTGGATCAGCATCATATTGCTGGCGATGATCCTGGCGGCGGCCGGGTACGTGCGGCTGTGGGAGCTGACGCCGCCGGCGGCCGGCGTGCTGTATGCGCCCGACACCGACGAGGGTGCCTATGCCTTCAGCGCGCAGTTGTTCCTGCAGGGACAGCTCCCCTACCGCGATTTCTTCGCCACCCTGCCGCCCGGCGGATTATACCTGATGGCGGCGGTGCTGGGACTGCTGTACCGGCCGTGGGGCAGTCTGGAGGGCTTTATGGCCCTGCGCTACGCCACGGTGGCCTATGGACTGCTGACGATCCTGGTGGTCTATGTCATCGGCCGGCGGCTGGGGGGCCGGCCCGCCGGCCTGCTGGCGGCGGCGGTGCTGGCCATAGACGGCATCGTCATCGGGCAGGACCGCCGCGCCATGTTGGAGACGCCGATGAACCTCTTCTCGGCGCTGGCGGTATGGGCCTATCTGGAAGCGGCCCTCCGCGAGACGGCCGGCCGGCGCTGGCTGGTCCTGGCCGGCGCGGCCAGCGCCGCGGCCGTCATGATCAAAAGCCCGGGTGCCATCGTGCCCATTTTGCTGGTCGGCATGAGCGTTATCCGCCGGCGCTGGGCAGACCTGCCGCCGCTGGTGGGTGCGGGGACCGCCGCCGGCCTGCTCCTGGCCGGCCCCTTCCTGGCGCTCTGCCCGGAGCAGTTCCTGAAGCAGGTATATGTCTTTCAAATGGTGCGGCCGCCGGACGGGGTGATCGCGGTGTCCGCTCGTCTGCACGAGATCTGGGGCTATCCCTATTCCTGGCTGACCCTGCGGCTGTGGGGGTTGGGACTGCCCCTCGCGCTGTGGGCGAGCTGGCGCCGGCGGGAGTTTGCCGGCTGGCTGGCGGTTGTCCTATGGGCCGGCGGGGTGATGGCTCTCATCATCGCCAGCCGCTCGTATTGGGGCACCTATTACCCGCAGTTGGCCATCCCGCTGGCACTGCTGGCCGGCGGGACGCTGGCCGGCGTGGGGGAAAGACTGCGGGAGCGCGATATGCGCCTGCTGGCGGCCGTCGGGCCGCTGGCCCTGGCGCTGTTCACGGGGTGGGGCATCTTTTTCGGCCATTTCGCCGTACAGTTCGATGCCACCCGTATCTGGCTGAGGTTCCATAAGCCGGCCTTCGCCGAAGCGGCGCGCTTTCTGCAGGCCCATGCCGCGCCCGATGATGCGGTGCTGGCGACCGACCCACTGTACGGCATGCTGGCGTCGCGGCCCCTGGCCAGGGCCGCCGGCGCGCCCTATCTGGCGGACAGCTACGGCGGCATGCTGTATCAGAACATGGGCCTGGCGGATATGGGATGGAGGGATATCCTGGAACTGCGGCGCCGGCTGGCGAAAGACCCGCACGGCAACGGGGACCTGACCACTTCCATCTTTCACCTGCGGCCGGCGCAGGAGGCTGTGCTGGGCGCCTTCGCCGAGGCGCGCTTCGTGGTGATTGACCGGCGGGCGGAGCGGCAGTGGGCGCCGGCCACCTTGGCGTACATCCGGGCCCATGCCGTTCCTCTGTGGACGATGGACGACGTGACGTTGTATCAGCGAACTGACTCGGTAGCGACAGGAGGGTGATGGACGATGCCGGTGGTGGGGCCGAACGGTGAGAAGCTCAAAGTGGTGGTGGTGATGCCGGCGTACAACGCCGCCAAAACGTTGGAAAAGACCTACAACGACATCCCCCATGAGGTAGTGGACCAGATCATCCTGGTGGACGATGTGAGCCAGGATGAGACGGTGGAGATCGCCCGCCAGTTGGGGCTAGATGTGGTCATTCACCTCCAGAACAAGGGCTACGGGGGCAACCAGAAGACCTGTTACATCGAGGCCCTGCGCAGTGGGGCGGACATCGTGGTGATGCTGCACCCCGATTACCAGTATGACTCGCGCCTGATACCGCAGATGATCGCGCCCATCGTCGCCGGCCAGGCGGACCTGGTGCTCGGCTCGCGCATGCTGGGCGGCGGGGCGCTGGCCGGCGGTATGCCCATCTGGAAATATATCGCCAACAAGGCCCTCACCTTTATCGAGAACCTGGCCTTCGGCAAGCGGCTCTCGGAATACCATACCGGTTTCCGGGCGTACAACCGCAAACTGCTGGAGACCCTGCCCTTCTTGCTGAACAAGGACAGCTTTGTCTTCGACACGGAGGTGTTGGCCGAGGCCATCTTCGCCGGCATGACCATCGCCGAGATCCCGGTGCCCACCCGCTATTTCGAAGAGGCCTCCTCGGTCAATTTCAAGACCAGCGTGATCTACGGGCTGGAGACCCTGTGGGTGGTGGCCAAGTACCTGCTCAACCGCTGGGGCATCCTGCGCTCGCCCCAGTTCCACAAACGGCTGTATGACGTGGTCAGCCGACATTATCGCGAGGAGATCTTCCGCTGTTATCCCGAGAAGGACGCGCCGGAGGCGGTGACGCGGTGAGCGAGTACTATCTGGAATACATGCTGGACCAAGAGCGCTTCCCGCGCGCCGGCTTCAACCGTTCCAAGCGCCTCTTCGTGGAGCGCATGGTGCGGGAACGGGTGCCGGCCGGCGGGCGTGTGCTGGACCTGGGCTGTGGCCCGGGCTGGGTGAGCCATAACCTGGTGCGGGATTATGTGGTGGTAGGGGTGGACATCGAGGAGCCGGCGGTGCGCTTCTGTGTCTCACAGTATGGCCGGCGCTACCTGGTGGGCGACGCGTTCCAGCTCCCCTTCCCGCCGGCGGCCTTCGACGCCGTGATCTTCACCGAGGCCATCGAGCATTTCCGGGAGCCGGCGCGTCCGCTGGTGGAGATTCAGCGGGTGCTCAAGCCGGGCGGGCTGGCACTCATCACCACCCCCAACTGCGGGAGCCTGTTCTGGATCGCCATCGAGAACACCTGGCACCGCTTTTTCGGCGGGCCGTGCAAGCCGTACAGCCGGGACGTCCACCCCAGCCGCTTCACGCGGCGTTCCCTGTGGGAGCTGATGTCCCGCTACCTGGAGGTGGAGGCGGTGGACACGGTCTGGTTCGGTCTCATCCTGACGGCAGTGGGGCGCAAAAGGGCATAAGATGATGGGGAGGCCGGCTGTGCTGAAGCGGGTAAGCGTGTGGGGGATGCCGGCCGGCGCGGCAGTGCTGACCATCGCCGGCGCCTGGCTGCGCCTGCATGGGCTGGGTCGCTACGGCTTCTGGCGCGAGGAGGCGCAGTGCCTCTTTATCGCCCGGAAG
>Ga0080004_1160503_pt1 | contig 31270 bp, 31 predicted proteins | sample WasSprMetagenome_FD_69207 | JGI IMG/M metagenome (GOLD analysis project Ga0080004, IMG submission 69207) | Sulfidic aquatic microbial communities from Washburn Spring, Yellowstone National Park, USA - WS (SPADES assembly) (version 2) | ecosystem: Environmental > Aquatic > Thermal springs > Hot... | reverse complement strand
AAAGAAGCCAAATTGGTTAGTACCAAAAGAGGCTGCCGAGCAATTGTATCGAAGTGGAAAGACGACGTTCACTAGGAAAGAGCTGATAGCTGAAGTTAAAAGGAGAGATCCATCTAGAAGCGAAGAGAGCTTAGAGTTCGAGATCGACCTGGTGACAGTGAATAGCAACAGTAAGGATAAGTATAGAGACCCTGACAAGCTGTTTCTATATAGGATCGAGCGTGGTCGATACACTCTCTACAACCCAGAGGAGCATGGAGAGCTCGAGAAGTACGTAGGGATCGCCAAGCTCACAACCACTAGAAAGAAGCTCTTAGAGGAGATTGTAAAGGTGTTCGAGAGCCTAGGGTATGATGTAACACCTTCAAGAACGAGTAGGCCTCTAGAGCCAGACCTCGTAGCTGAGAAGTCGGAGGAGGAGTCACTAACTGGCATCTGGGTCATCGACCCCTCAGCCCCCTTGTCTACTCAATATAGACACTTAGCGTACGCTATTGGCTCGTGCACGCTCAATAGGAACTACAGCAGGCACATCATACTCGTTCCAGGAGAGCTCTATAGGAGGATACCACAAGATGTCATTGATATGCTCTCGAAGCTCAATACGACGATCGCCACGATCAAAGAGGAGCGCAAGTACACAATAAGTCTCTAGCGAGCCGGCTCAAGTCTCTCTCTAAGCGCCGCCTTCGCCTCTTCGAGTATGGCCCTTACCTCACTACTAGTTGGTGGGTTGTAAGTGATGCTAAGGACTTCACTACTCGAGAGCTCCATGAGCTCTCTAACTCCAGTCTCTAGGTCTGCATATACAACGCTTAGCTCTGGTATCCGCGTCTCAGGGAGCTTGCTTAAATCGCGTAGCAAGGTGCTGAGCTCTGAGGCGAGCGTGGCAAACTCTCTACGTATAATTGCATGTTGTATTGCGAGGTCTATCTTGTCGAGAACTACGAGGACTAGAGACAGGCCGCTAGATAACCTCTTGAGATTCGCTATCTCCTCGGCGTAGCGAGTAGCTAGATACGTCTCGCCTCTAGATTGGAGATCGACGAGTCTCTTTGAGAGCTCGGCTACTCTATCATCAAGCCTACTCTGGATCCTCGTGATACGATCTCGTAGGATCCTCACATCTCTCAGTATCTCAAAGCTCTTTCTCAGCGGGTCTCTCTTCTTAAACAATGACAACCCCAGTAACACTATGTAGGCATCATAGTCTTTTTAAGGCGAGGGTCTTGCGTTAAGTATGGGTGTGACACGATGATCAGGGTTGTAGGGATAGACCCGGGGACAGCCTCGTTCGACCTGGTCCTCGTAGAAGGCGATAGAGTGGTGCTTGAAGAGAGTATTGAAACCACTAAGGTCGCGAAAGACCCCTCTATACTAGTGGATAGGCTTGAATCCCTAGATGTAGACTACGTGGTAGCCCCGTCTGGTTACGGTAGCCCAGTCCACACGTGCAACGAGGTGATCGACCCTTGGAGGTTTGCTATTGAAGTCCTGCTCCTCTCTACAAATAGCGACATCGAACTTGGAGTTAGGGAGGGGCATGTAGGGATCTGGGTTTACAAAGCGCTAGCCGACTCCATAGTACACATGTGTGATCGATATAGAGGTAGAGTTCTATTCATACCGGGCGTTATACACCTCCCCACGATCCCTGTTCACAGGAAGATTAATAGGGTCGACATGGGGACCGCTGATAAGCTTGCATCTACGTTCCTAGCGATCTACGACTACTCACACAATATGGGGGTTAGCTACGGTGATGTGAGCTTCATCCTACTAGAGATCGGGGCTGGATACTACGCCGCGATAGCAGTCGATCGGGGGAGGGTGGTCGATGGTGTTGGTGGTACAAGCGCTACTGGAGGGCTTCTAACCGCTGGCTCTCTAGACTTAGAGCTCGTGGCCAACGCGAGATCCTGGAGAAGGTGGGACGTGTTTCGAGGCGGAGTTCTCGACATCTCGAAAACGCTTGATCTCGCCGAGCTTCTTAAGAGAGCGCAGGTTGGTGAAGAGCCATATAGCACGCTTCTCGACAACCTCGTAGAGTCTATCGCTAAAGACGTCCAGAGAGCTCGCGTATCGGCCCCTTCCGCGAGAACTCTCGTAGTTACCGGTAGATATAAGAGGCTTGGTGAGTTCGTCGAACTCGTCGTAGAGAGAGTGGGAGACCTCGACCTCTACATTCCAAGGGGGCTTCCAGGCGCCTCTAGATCGAAAGATGCCGCTCAAGGGTATGCCGCGCTTGGTGTTGGACTAACAACGGAAGGAGCTTTTAGAGAGCTCGCACTCCACATGATGATCGATAGAGCGTGCGGGACGAGCGTTGACTACATAGTTCACCCGAGAGCTGTCGAGTTTAAGAGGAGGGTTCAAAGAGCGTACCAGGAGAGCGTTAAAAACCCAAAACTTTGTAAAGAGCTCTTGACGCTGTGAACGTGCTAGTCGCTCACGTTTATCTCGTAAAACACTATGATGCTATAGATCACGCCCCTACCATCTCTTGTCTTTAACAACTCACCTGTGCGCGGGTCTCTAAACGGCTCCATTACAACTCTAAACGGCTTAATGTAGCTATCTCCTGCTAGGGGCCTCTCTTCGATCCACGTCTCCTGCATAACCCTAACTCTGTGTGTAATGTTGATCCTGAGCTGGCTCCTAATGTTCTCCATGGTCGAGTAGTCTAGGAACTCCTCTGTCCCAGTGTACCAGGAGAACCTGCCTTTCTTTCCACGTTGCTCCGCCCAGTAGAGGGTGGCGTCAACGATGATCTTGTAGATCAGCGGGGTATTCTCGAAGTCGTCGAGCTTGGGAGCGATGAGGGCGTCTTGAGCGAATTGATATAGCCTGAAGAACCTCTCAGTTTGAACGAATGAAACGTTCACTCCAGCCTCTCTAAGTTGTGGGACAACGCCGTTCCCAATCCTGATCATCCAGAGGCTCTTAGGCCAGTCCACTAGGCCTGGGAACCCCCTGGCTAGTATTAGTGGCGATATCGTAACAGTCTCGTTCTCCTCGTAGACCACTACGCCTTCGATGATCATTAGGTACGTCTTGTTAGGTTTAGCGCCAAGCAGTCTCGCTAAGTAGGCCACCTTCTCTGTGCTAGAAGATGTTAGCAGTAAGCCGATCATGCCTATCTGGGTTTCGTTTATCGTTGAGCCATCCGCAGCCGACGACTTCCCACCAGCAACTGTGATCCCATATCCATAGTCCCACCAGGATATGACGAGAGCATCTCTCGGCATCTCGCTCTTCATGATCTCAACCGCCTTGTACCAACTATCAGAGTAGTAGGAGAGGTCTGAGACTCCAGCTCTAAAGGTGTAGACGATATTGGAGTTCATAGAGTACTCTGCGTAGGCTGTGTAGCCGGTGTTCGCGATCACCGCTAGGAGAGCTAGGAGACCTATAAACCTGGTAAACCTTGAGGGGCTAGCTGGCGCTCTAGGTCTCTGCACCTTCTTGCGCTGCCTTGCAGGCGGTTGTTCATATGGAAACGCCTTTTTAACCACGTAGTCTAGAATCGCCGCCGTAACCAACACGCCAAAGTATGAGGCCGCGCCGATCATGTACACAGCATTTAGATACGCATAAAACGCTACTCCAAACCCGACCGCTATAAACGCCTTCTCAGGGTCACCTCTATATAGTAGGTAGAGCGCGCCCAGCACCGACAGTACTAGCGGAGAGAACAAGACTAGGGGGTAGAAGAACACGCCCCAGGCATGTAGCATTCTGAGGAAGGTTGCATAGCTTGATAATGGCGACTGATGCTCTGCAATGCTCTCAACTAGCGGTGTTACTTGGACAAAGCGGAGGCCGAGAGCCCAGGCTAATCTACCGCCTATTGGTAACAAGCCAGCTACGCTCAGAGCTATACCGCTCACAACTACGAGAGCTAAGATCGCTACGTACCTCGCAGGGGTGATCAACGGCCTCTTCAGCCCGAGCCTCTTGTACTCCACTCTAGTGTAGTAGTAACCAATCGGAGCTGCAGCTCCGATTAGTAGCGGCCAACCCAGCCCCTTGAGCGAAGGCGGGTTCAACCCGAGCGTTCTCGCGATCGACGTTGATGGCGTGACGAAGAGCATGGATAGTGCGACTAGCGCGAAGTTCGCGTAGACGAGTTGCTTATTGAGGTGTCTGGGTATTATGAGTGGCGATAACACTATGAAGAACACTAGTGTTCCAAGGAGGAAGACGTAGCCACCCCACAACCAACCAACAAGCGCTAGGGACAGCGCTGAGAAGACTACGTATTTAAACCACCCTCTCCCGCTTGCTCTCAGGGTCTTTAGCACCTTCGCGTATAGGTATATGAAGAGGAATATGAAGACTGATGCTACGCCCTCTTTCTCAACATAACCTATGACTGTCCTCTCAACCGCTGATGGTAGAACAGCGAACAAGTAGGACGCTATGATCCCAGCTACGTTGCTCTCTAAAACCTCTCTTGTAGCCAGGAAGGCCATAACTATCGCGATAACCGCGAAGAGCACGGGCTGTATGGTTGCCCACTGCTTAAGATCTAGTCCAAAGTGCCTGACGAGGTGGTATGTAGTTCCAATCCACATGGGGAGGAGCGGGTAGCTCGTGTATATGAAGTCTCTCCCCCACGGGTGCCAAAATATGTGCGTGTCGTTGTTCTCCCTGGTCAACGTATACCAAGCTAACGGCCCATTCTCGTAAACGTACATCGCCTGCCAGTACTCAATGTAGCTGTCAAACTCGAAGAACTCGTAGCCGTTTAAAGCAAATGGCGCTGTTCGAATTAAGATCCCGAGGATGACAGCTAGTAATAGTAGGGTGGCAGTCGCGGCCGTGGCAACTCGCTTATCCTGATATAACGTGCTAGCGATTCTCTGAAGAGCCTGATCAACCGCCCTGGAGATCCTCGAAGACCTAGCCATGACTACGTCCCAATAGAGCGTCTGCTTAGTAATGGTATAGAGAGGGGCTTTAAAATAGCCTGAAGGGGGCTATGGGATTATCAGCGCTAGTAGCCCCTTCTGCGCGTGTTTCCTGTTCTCGGCTTGATCCCACACCACGCTCCACTTCCCATCTATTACCTCGTCTACCACCTCCTCCCCCCTCCTCGCTGGTAGGCAGTGCATGAATATAGCGTCTTTCTTAGCTCTACTCATAAGGTCTACTGTCACGCGGTATGGCTGTAGATCTCTCACTCTCTTCTCACGCTCTCTCTCCTGCCCCATACTCACCCAGACATCGGTGTATACCACATCTGCACCCTCTACAGCCTTGTATGGGTCTCTCTCGATCTCGAATGCTCCGGTGGCGTGCTCGTAGAACAGCTTTACAACACTTGGATGTGGCTCGTAGCCCGGAGGCGAGGATATAACGATCTTGCCGCCCAGTATACCTATAGCCAACATGAGGCTGTGAAGCACGTTGTCTCCTCCATCGCCAACAAAGACTATCTTGAGCTTCGTTATATCCCTCCCCTTCTTCTCCATGATGGTCATCACATCTGCTAGGGCTTGACATGGGTGGTGTAGGTCGCTGAGCCCGTTGATCACCGGGACCCTACTATACTGCGCGAGCCTTTCGAGCTTCCAGTGCTCGTAGACCCTCGCCATGATCCCATCGACGTACCTAGATAGAGTCCTCGCAGTGTCTTCTATAGTCTCGCCCCTAGCTAGTTGTAGCTCGCTTGCGCTTAGATATATCGCGTTCCCACCAAGCTCTCGCATTGCTGTCTCAAAGCTGACTCTTGTCCTAGTGCTTGGCTTCTCGAAGATCATCGCTAAGTGCCTGCCGTAGAGGATCGGTATGACGCGCTCACCAGCCAAATACCTCTGCTTCAACTGAAACGCTGTGTCGATTATGAATAGTAGCTCTTCGCGATTAAACTCTGTTAGAGTGAGACAGTGCCTACCCTTAAGGCTGGTTACCAAGCTCAACACCCTGGTTAACTAATGAGCATGTCGACTTAAAGTGTTTACTCTTTGACTACTCAACCTGCTCTCCTCCAAGCTGGTACCTAGTGGTGTTTGATGTCTTCAACCACCACTTGGTCGTGGAGAAACCCTGTAGGGGTCGTCACGCGATCTCGCGAGATCTCCGAGAGCCGCTTTCATGGTGCAGTGTAGACCTTGATCGAGAATGACTACGCATCGCTACTTACCTATTCGATATGGGTGAAAAAGCGTTAAGTAGAGAGATCGAGCCTACGAAGCGCATATTGAGCCGACTCCGGGGAAGACGCCTTGTCGAGCTGTTAACGTATAGTCTTCTACCTCGAGATGTGGGGTCTTTCGCGAATGATCGTTTTTTTATTTATTTCCTCCCTCGAGATTGAGTATGCTTTAGGTGGCTGAAAAGTGACCGGGTATCTTGAGTTCATGCTCGATGCTCTTAAGGCTGTGGGTTTGGCTTGTTTGGTCTGGATGCTTGGCTACTTTATTGGGCATTTCGTAAAATACATCCTGGTCAGGGTTCTTGGGCGAGCTAATGTCGACGACTTCATTAGAAGAACGGGTATTGGGAGGGCTATTAGGAGGACTGGTTTGCTAGCACACGAGTTTATAGCCTCTTTAGCTGCTTGGTTGATCTACCTTCTCTTCTTGATTCTTGGAGTCTACTTTGCGGGCTTGCTCGTCCAACACGAAGGCATTGTGAAAGCTGCTGAGACAGCGCTCAACGTGTACTACGTGGGTGGCCTTAAACTACTACTCGTAGTCATAATCGGCTTCGTCCTCGTAGACGCGTTCGTGGGCTACGTGTATAAAAGCGTAGAGCTCAAGTCTGAAACGCAACTACTAACCCCGGTGGCAGAGTACTTGAGAATAGTCCTCTACATAGCGATCATGGTATACGCTGTTGAACAAAGCGGCCTTGGAGTCGGTGCGTTGCTCCAGCTATTGACTCCACTAATATGGGGTGTAACAGCTATAACAGTACTCGTCGTACTCTACCTTATCATACAAAGCATACAACAAACAAGGCGAACCTGAAGAAAGATGGTGCGGAAGCGCTTACAGCTATTCACAAATAATCGCCTCAGAGAGGTCTTGATTCCTCTAACACCCTATATATAGCTCCTCACAACAGGCTTGGACGACGAGCTCTCTGGTTGATAAATACGTGCCTGTCACTAAAACTCTAGCGGGGGGCTCTTTGATTACATGTAAATCGCTATTGAGTGTGAGAAGCTTAATTGAGAAGTTTAGTTTAGATGAGCCTACCACCTATGCAGTGACCTACTTGAGGTCTAAGGGGTATGGAAGGGTATTCATTGCTAACTACCTAGATGTCCCTGAGAGGCTTGTAAGGAAGATTCTAACTCTCCTCTCTAGACGCTTAGACATCGACTCCCCTATGGACGTGGTGAAGAGGCTCACCGTGGTGCGTGGTGATCAGCTCGAAGGGTGTACACCTCTCTTCTACACTGGGTTGTCTCGAGAGTTTATCGAAGTTATACATGAGAGGGTGGTCTTGTTTAGAGACTTCATTGTCATCTCCTCTAAGCGCCCAGATAAGGTGGAGGTCATAGGCGTGTGTACTAGTGGAGTCCTAGAGTTCCCGGGCGTTCCAGAGGGCCTTGCTGGTAAGTACGTAGATCTCTACCGCGACATCGCCAAAGGGGATGGGCTTGCTATCTGCTGGCGAGACTATAAAGAGGCTGTTGATGAGGGGGTGTTGCTATCGTCTCTCACGAGGCTTTGCGCATCCACCTACACTAAGCGTACTTAGCGATCAGCAGTTTCTCCCCACCGATATCCACCACCTCGAAGCTGACTCCATAGACCTCCTCAAGCAGCTTCTTACTACTAACGAGGTCTTCTCGAGCTCCCACAAAGACCACTCGCCCCCTATTTAACAGCACGTAGTATGTGCAAGTGTTTAGAGCGTATAGTACGTCGTGCGTCGAGACCACGATCGTGTGGCCTTTAGAGAGGCTCTTTAGATACGATGAGAGCCACACCTTCCCCGCTATGTCTAAGTGTGCATCTGGCTCGTCGAGAAGTATCACCTTCGGCTCTCTTACGAGGGCTCCAGCTAGAACGACTCGTTGAAGCTCTCCAGCACTAAGCTCGTCAAGCCTTCGATCGAGCAGGTGCTCAACACCAACTCTCCTCGCAGCCTTGACAACTAGCTCTACGTCCTCGCTCCTATCCCAAAACCCCCTCTTCACCGGGTATAGCGATGAGAGTAGGAAGTGAATAACCCTAGAGGCCATGGTGCCTCGTGCGGTGTCGACTAGCGAGGCGTACGCCACCATTTTGTGGAGCTCGCGACCTAGCTCTCTCGCGTCTTTACCATCTATGAGTATACGCCCCCTGTACTCGATGATCCCGGCTATGGCCTTCATGAGGGTGGTTTTGCCAGATGCGTTCGGCCCGATTATGCACGTCACCGTGTTGCTCTCTATCTCGACGCTGACGTCGATTAGGGCTGGAGGGAGCCCGGGTCTATATGTAACCGTGAGGTCGCGCGTGACGATCACTTGGAGCTCCCCGCAAGTCTTGCAAGGAGGATCACTAGGAAGAACGGCGCTCCGACGAGGAATAGTATAGAGCCTGCTGGAACCTCGCTCATGGTGTACACCGCGATGCTCCTCGATAGCAAGTCTGCCGAGTAAGCTAGAATAGAGCCTATCGTGGACGACGCGGGTATTACAACTCTATTGTCAGGGGTCTTTAGGAGTAGTCTAGCTATGTGTGGTGACACCAAGCCTATGAATCCCACGAGCCCGAAATACGCCACAGTTATACTCGAAGCGACACCTGCAAGTATCGAAGTCGTAGCTCGCACCCTTCTAGGGTCTAATCCGAGTTGTCTTGAGTAGTCGTCTCCATAGAGTAAGACGTTTAGCTCTTTAGCTAACAGAGCGTACCCGGCTAGGACTAGGCCTACTGGTATGAGAGCGTAGATCGCTTTATCCAGCGTGGCGATCGAGAAGCTTCCAAGCATTAGGAAGACTGCGTACTGATACCTCGATATCACGAAGAACTGCGTGAAGGAGGCTAGCCCTGTGAACAAAGCTGTGACTCCAAGCCCTGCAAGTACGTAGGCAATATCGCTCCCAGACATCTTCTCTGCGAGCAACGTGGTTAGCGAGAGAGCTATCAACCCTCCCACCACGCTAGCGATCGTCACGTGGGGTAGACTGTACCCTACTAGGAGTATCGCTATATACGTGGAGAACAGCGCTCCACTCCCAATACCAAGTATGTAGTGGTCTACAAGAGGGCTTCTAAGAGCAGATTGTAACATACACCCCGAAGCGGCTAGAACGAACCCGGTTAGAAGCGAGGACAGGGCTCTACTGACTCTGTACAAGATAATAAAATTCGGCTGGTCACCGCTGGTCGCTATTGTGAGCCACAGCAAGCCAGCGATCAATATGAGCGGCGCTGACACGACTAAGGCTCCTATCCTCCTAGTCGCTAACCTCCGTAGTGGATCCCCCCGATTCCTCACAGTTAAGCTGTAATCTTGCAAACCTACAAACACCAGCTTGGACGCTTCGACCAACAACTATTAGTGCTTGGAGTTTTAAGCAAGTAGCTACTCGTAGTGACACCTGGCATGTTGCTTTATAAGCTATGACCTGTAATTTATTGTTAGAGGTTTGTGTGTACATGGATAGGCTCGCGTATAAGCTCAGCTATGTAGACTTTGGAAATATATGCTCGTCCTGCCCTGTTAATTGTTGCAAAAGATTCTACGCCGTGCTACTACCAGATGAAGAGGAGGAGTTTGAAGAGCACTCTTTCACCATCAACACTGAGAGAGGTCTTGTGAAGTGTATTGGGGCTAGAGAAGGTAGATCATGTCCATTCCTAGATCCTCAAGGTCGTTGCACTATTTACGAGAAAAGACCATTTGACTGTAGGGTTTGGCCTATAATGATGTATATCGACCTAGAGACCCGCGAGAGGGTGATCTACCTAGACCTAGACTGCCCAGCTGTTAGAGAGGGTAGAATACCTCTTAACCTCGTTAAGAAGATCGTTGAGACGTTGAAGACTGCTGAAATATCGGATGAGTGGCTTGAGAGATATACCCTGGCTCCATGGCCAAACAACCTGGTCGAGATCGAGAGATTTAAGCCAAGTAGAATAAGAGAGGGCTACGTGCAAGAATCGCTTCCAGTATCTACATCAGCGCGTCAAGGCGACTCCACTTGAGGTTAAAGTGTCCTCACTGTGGATTTGAAGGAGAAGCTGAAGATTTCACCTACATGTACGAGGTCACTTTATACCTAGTAGACTCTCACGTTGAACGAGAAGAACGTGAAAGGCCAATTTTAGTGGTGTGCCCGAGGTGTAAACAGGGCTTCTTCCTGGAGAGCCCCTACAGTAGGTTTTACCAGGCGAAGTGGCGCCTAGGTCCAGCACCGTAGCTCGTTCGAGGACGCACTCGCATCGGTGTAGAAATAGTGTTGTGTCGTAGAGGCGTCTTCGAGGAGCTTAAACTCAGATTGTTTGAAACCTTCGCTACAATCTCGAGATGGGGGCCTCGCACTCCATTGAAGTTAAGAGTGGCTTTTGCTGATAGAACACTACTGTTCTCCATCCCGCTTAACTACGCGTATGGGGCTATTAGCAATTTGAGACACGTGCTTGTAGACTGCGATTACTTCCAAGCACCCTGGGCTATACCTAGCAGTGTAGACGTCGTCGTAGACGCTGGCGCGTTCTTGGGCTTTTACACAGTGGCTGTAGCGACGCTGACTCTAAAGGGGCTCGTGTACGCTATAGAGCCAGATCCGCGGACAGCTCCACTACTACGAGTCAACGTAGAGCTCAACAAGCTGTGGAACGCGAGGATTCTCCCAATCGCTATTTGCCCAGAGAGCGGTTACGCTAAGCTACACCTCGCAGAATACCCCGCTTTAAGCTCCTTGGTGTTAAGCCACGTCGAGCTACATGATAGGGTGGTGGGGGTTGTAGACGTGAAATGTGTAAAGCTCAGTAGTCTCCTTGAACACCTTGGTAAAGTCGATATTTTGAAGCTCGATGTCGAGGGCGTTGAGAGAGACTTGTTGAAAGAGGCGCGTGATAGCCTCTGGCGGGTCAAGAGTCTCGTCGTTGAGCTTCACGAGGACGTCGTAGAAGTAGGTGAGATCGAAGAACTCGTCGAGTCTGCAGGCTTTAAGACTATGGTCGTATACAAGCCTCACGAAATGGTCGATCAAACGTTGCTATTCGCTAAGAGGTAAGAGGCTGAGAGGGGTGGGTGAGAAAAAAGATGAGAGATCTAATTAGGGCATTTTCATCTTCGAGGTGGCGTTGGTGGCTTTATTGGTGGGATTGGTGGTTGAATGCCAAGCCTCTCTAGTCTCGACGCTAGCTCACCTAATATCCTCTTAGCGAGCTCCAATCCTCTGTAGCCTTTAGCGTAGTACTCTTCAATTAGCTTTACGAGCTCTTCTTCGTTGATCTCGACTTTGTACTTCTCTCTAATCTCTTTAATCTTCTCTTTCACCATCGTTTTCAAGTGCTCTTTTTCTCTCAACTGGATCTCGACTTTCAACTGAGCTTGAACTTTCGTTTTGATCTCTTCAAACACCTGCGTAGTGGTGTTTATCTCTCCTCTCTCAACTCTACCCTTAATCATTTCTCTAACTTTGACAGGCAAGAGCTCGATGAACTTCCTCGCAGGGGGTACCTGTACTTCGACTAGGTCGATCAGCGATGCTATTGTAGCGCGCATAAACTGCGCAAAGACAGACTTCACTAGGAACATATAGGCCCTCACGTAGCCTCTATAGGCGCTAACAGCTAGACCAAACGCTATGGTGATGTTGCCCTCCTCTAGCTTGGTCGTAGCATTCGCCAACCTCTCATCAGCTTTAGCTAGTATCTTCTCTGCTAATGCGACGTTGTATCCCTTCTCTCTCGCATAATCGATCGCCCCAACCAAGATCTCTCTCAGCTCCTGGGCGGTGGAGATCACAGCTTCGACGGTTTTATTTGTAATTGTCTCGTTCTCACCTAGATTCGCTCTAATGACCTTCGCTAGAACCGGGTTTGCATATGCTGGTGCATGTGAATACAAGATCGCTGCAACGAAGGCAAACACCTTGGCTCTAACTGGGTGCGTGCTCGACAAGTTGATCGCTCTTTCTAGGAACCCTTCAGCCTTGTTGAAGACCACTCTTGCAACCGTGATGTTGTACCTCTCGATCTCCCACTTGTAGAGTGGGTACGTTAAGTTCCTAATAGTGTAAGCCAACTCTAGTACCTGCTCAAGTGGTAGCTCGATAACTAGCGCTACCCGCAGTCTTCCAACACCATAGAACTCCACTACTGGCAGCTCTGGAGGCTCTCTTGGTGGTTCTTGAGCTACTGCTACCACGATGGGCGCTGCAACTAGCAGTATTGTCAACACCGCGATTATGGATGTTATTCGCCTATCCACACACCTCACCCGTGGATAGGCTTAGCTAATCGTTTTTAAAAAGCGACATTACGAAACACCAGTTGAAACGCACCTGGAACCGTGTTTCCAGCTGTTCCAGCTCGTTGAAACGATCCCCCTACACATTCGACCCGAAGAGGCGTTTAAGCTTCTCAGCAAACCCCTCTAAGCTCACAATGTACCTCTCGTGAACCCCCTCTCCAATAACTAGGTCTCGATACGTAGCCTTCACCTCGAAGAGTAGTTTCCTTCCTTCAACCTTGACAAGTCTACTCGTAACTCTCACTGTAGCCCCTAGAGGAGCCGGGTTTAAGTGTCGAACGTTTACCATCACCCCAACTGTCGAGTATCCAGGTGGTAGTAGGCCTTGAACACAGTTATAGGATGTCCTCTCCATGAAGAGGACCATGCTGGGAGTTGACAAGACTCTTACAGCCCCGCTTCCCAGATGCTTTGCCGTGTACTCTTCAGTGACGAGATACTCCTCTACACACTCGATACCAGATTCTAGCTTGATGTCGAGCCCGCTGCTCATAGTCTACACGCCTCTTAAGCCGCCTTCCCTCCTCCTGGTTGCTCACCCCTCTTTGGGCTAAGTATTTTATCCAAGACCTTCTTATCGATGTTGAACACGCTCGTCGCTATGGCCTCTACGTAGTCATCGTTAGGCGTGGACTTCGGAAACCCGATCCTGATCGCGAGCGCCTTTTTAAGCGCCTCTTTCTCTTCTCTCGACCTCACCTCCCCCTTGTATATTGCCTCTGCAAGCTTGAAGCCTATGAAGAACCTAGCGTAGTTTGTAACTGTCTTCTCTTCTTCTGAGAGAGCGTTCTTGACCGAGTGTAGTATGTTCTTGAACTCCTCTTCGGACATGAAGCCCAGTATTAACATTGTGAGCGGTATCCTTAAGAGCCTTGCAACCATGTTGCTATCTATGGTTCCCGTCGGGGACACCCTCTTGATCTTCTCTCTAGCCTCCTCGAACCTAGACTCTAGTATGTCTTTCAAGGCTTCCTCTAGCATCTGCTCGACGTAGAAAACCTTCTCGAAGAGCTCTGGGCTCTCCTGGTCTAGCTTCAATCCGTACTTTCCAACAACATATAGTGTTGCGAGCTCTTTATCGAATATATCTGCTGGTTGAGCTTTGCCCCTTATTGGCGAGATCCTCCTCTCCTGGTAGACCTTCTTCAAGAGCTCTACCGCCTTAGCTCTATCCACCTCGTCTACGTTCTTGACCAGCTCGCTAAGAATAGCTACAGCCGCTTGAACTCTAGCTCTGTGTGGCGCTTTCACCCCTACGAGTCACCTTCTCCAACTCTCTCATGATGAACTTCTTGATCTTGAGGTCGAAGCTCGTCTTGCCCGTGTATACGCGGGGCTTTCTCGACCCCTTCTTGTAGAATATAATCTTCACCACTGATAAACCTGCAACGTTGTTCTCGAACTTCAACACGACCTCGATCTTCGATGTCCTCTCTCTAACTTCACAGGAGGAGACCAGTATGTTCTCCTTTCTCAAGTGCCATGCAAGTTTCTCTACGATGCTCTTGACTACTTGCGCGTTCAAGGCTTCCACGCCATTCTGACCTTGACATACCCCAGCGACTCGAGCATCTCCACGTACCACGCAGTTAGTTGCATTAAGAGAGCCTTAGACGCCTCTTCGCAAGAGGCCTCCACGCCATATTGTTGTCTAAAGGCCTCAACAAGCACATCGCACTTAATGCTTCCTCCAACTCTGCTTCTAACATACCCTAGTAGGTCTATGAAGCTCAGAGACTTGAACTCCACGAGCCTTCGAATCTCGCTGAGTAGGCTAGCGGTGGGGATCAAGTCTGTGCAGTCTACACCCCTCTCTTTACACTTCTTGAAGTAGTCTTGTAAAAGCGCGTAGCTCTCTACAAGTTTCTTAGTTGTGAGAAAGATGTTGTTGTTCAACAAAGCTTAGCCCCAATAATAGCCGAGATTTTCTCCTTAATAACGCCCTTGTACTTCTCGTCTACAGAGTTGTACAATCTCTTCAATGCTTCTAGGATGTCGTTTATGACGATCTCCATTATCACGGGCCTCTCGTACATCTCTGCAGAGGCTAGCGCTCTAGCTAACACCGCATCGCTTGGATGCGCAACCCTCTTAACGTACTTCCTAACAGCCGCTGGCGAAACACCGAGAACTCTTGCAAGCTCTGTAGTGCTCCTCGTAGCTAGCATGGCGTCGATGATCTTGAACCTGGCCTCTTTACTAATCCACTGGATGGGCAACGCGTGTTCAAGCTCCTCATCAGCCAACTTGACACACCATAGCCTCGAAGCATTGCTAGTAGAGGCTATTAAGCGGCGACTAATAAATCTACAACTCAAGGAGCGGTGTTTGAGTTGCGCCAAAAGCTCGTAGTCTACAGCGATAAGGTCGAGGTCGTAGAGCACCCCTGCGTAGTCGTCAAGGAGAGCGTTCTCGTCAAGCCCATCTACGTGTATCTTGGCGAGCTAGAGCGCCACCTGCTAGAGGGCTCTCTGCCAAGTACACGCCCCGTCGTCCTCGGAGGCTCTGGCGTAGTTAGAGTCGTGGAGGTTCAGGGGGGCGAGACAGAGCTCACAGGGAGGGTTTACACGGTGACGCCGATAGGCCCCCGCGGCCTCCTAGGGTACGAGGAGGACGGGCTCTTGGGCAACTTCGTCTCAATATCGCGCTCGTATCTAGACGACCTGTTGGTAGACCCCCGCCCTATAGATGCTGTGAGACCTCTAGTTAAACACGCCTACTCCCTCGTTACTAAGGTCTCTGAGCCCGTCTTGATCGAGGGTTGCAACCTACTAGGGATCGCGGCTGGCCTGATCCTCAGGTATATGGGGGTCGAGGCTTTATTCTACTGCGAGCAGCGGGTGAGGTTAGCGCTTCAATATGGCTTCAACGTCTATAAGCATATCAGCGAATTGGCCACGAGGTGGAGCACGGTGATCTTAACCGGGATCAACCAGAGCGTGAAATATAAACTGCTTCAACGCCTCACCGCGAACACCGTGGTTATATCCCCATTATCAACGACTAGCTGGATCCCTATAACCCCTCACGGCGGAGAAGCAAGGATCTTGATCCCGCGTGGAGGCGAGGCGATCGAACACTCTATCATGAGAAAGGTCCTAGACGACTTGTCGCGTGGGTTAAAAGTGTTGGAGATCGATGATGTTAAGAGCGTTCTCGGGCTGCTCCCTCCAAGAGGTCTGGGGGTCATTGTATCTTTGAGAAGAGACTAGGCTTCTTTTATCAACCTGCCGATCCTCTCGATCCCCATTTCGATCTGCTCGTGTGTTGGGTAGCTGAAGTTCAATCTCATGCTGTTCTTTCCAGTGCCATCTACGTGGAAGCTCCCTCCCGGAACGTAGGCGACCTTGTACTCCTCGATAGCCTTCAATAGTAGCTTGCCCGCGTCGAACCCGTCTTTGAAGACGTATGTGAAGACGAACATCCCCCCAACCGGCTTGGAGTACCACGTGTAGTCGGGGAAGTAGTCTCTTATTGCCTTGAGCATCGTGTCGCGCTTGGCACGATACCTCGGAACAGCCTGCAATATGACCTCGTCTACCACCCCTCTCTTGATCGCCTCTGCCGTGATCAGCTGTGTGAGGGTCGATGTATGTAGGTCTACATATTGCTTGAGAAGCTCCACTTTTCTCACCAAGTCGTGGTGTCCAACAATCCAGCCAATGCGTAGCCCTGGCGCTAGGATCTTGCTCACAGTCCCCAAGTATACCACTCTCTCCTCGCTATCCATGCTCTTAAGCGTAGACCTGTCAACGCCCTCGTCGAAGACTAAGAAGCCGTACGGGTCATCTTCGATGATCAGCAGGTCGTACATCGACGCTACCTCTAGTAGGTGTTTCTTCCTATCTCTACTCATAGAGACTCCAGAGGGGTTTTGCGCGATCGGTATTGTGTAGATGAACTTCACCCTCTTACGCTCTTCATCGCTCATCCTTCTAAGCTTCTCCTCTAGGACCTCCGTCTTCATACCTCTATCATCTATCGGTATGCCTATAAGGGATGCTCCAGCGTTCTTAAAGGCGCCTATTGCTGCAAGGTATGTCGGGTTCTCTGTGATCACCAGGTCGCCTGGGTCTATTAAGACCCTCGCGATCAGGTCTAGTGCCATTTGACTACCACTGGTTATCAAGACTCCCTCTTCATCACACCTGATCCCCTTCCTCTTCTGTAGGAAGTCGCATATAGTCTCCCTAACTAGAGGCACCCCCTTAGTCTCACTATACTGTAGAGCTACGTCTCCATATTCCCTGATCACGTAGCTAGCTATCTCTGCAAGCTGCTTCTTAGGGAAGATCTCTGGATCGGGGATGCCGCCTGCGAGGCTTATAACCTCCTTTCTTCTCGAGATAACCGCCAGTAGCTCTCTTACCTCCGAGGCCTTAATAGATTGTGCAAGTCTACTATAGTACTTGGTATAATCAAGCATATGCGTCAACCCATCTGTATGTATGGGTATGTAGGGTATATAAGTATTCGTACATGCCGTGACGTCTATGGAGCTCAACATTGTAGAGAAAAACCCGTTGAGAGTGAAGGCGAGAGTGGCGTATATATACCCTAGCGTGTATAGAGCGATGATCTCCGGGCTCTCGCACGACATAATATACCACCTTGCGAACTCCATTGACGAGGTCTACTTGGAGAGGTTTTGCAATGCGAGATTGAGTGGAGAGGAGCCAGAGCCTAGGAGTATCGAGACTAGGAGTAGGCTTAGAGACTTCCCGTTAATGCTCGTGTCTCTCCACTACGAGCCAGACGTGGTGAACCTCGCAAGGCTGCTTATCGCGGGGGGTGTCGAGCTCTTCGCGAGCAAGAGAGAGCAGGTCATTGTGGCTGGAGGGCCGGCTGTGATGGAGAACCCAATACCATATAGCGACATCGTGGACGCGTTTATCATTGGCGAGGCGGAGGTCACAGTCCTCGAGATCCTCGCCAAGTGGCTTGAGTATGGAGACTCTAAGGAGAGGTTCCTAGAAGAGATCTCTAGCCTCCCCTACGTCTATGTGCCAGCTCTCCAGGAGAACCATAGAGTTGTTAAGAGAGCCTTTGTTGAGGACTTGAGCTCGTCTTTCTACCCAGTTAGGCAGGTTGAGAACACCGAGATCGAGCCTGTCTATGGGCGTGGTTTTAAATTGGAGGTTTCACGTGGCTGTCGCTTCTGGTGTGGTTTTTGCATAGAGACGAGGGTTTTCCAGCCGTACCGTGAGCGTGATTTGCCCTCTCTTAAGAAGCTACTTGAAGAGGGGCTTTCGCGCTCCACAGCTGGAAAGCGCGTAGTTCTGTTCTCACTGTCTTTCCCAACGACTAAGACTCACTACGAGCTTCTCGAATTCCTCGTTAAAGAGGGTTATAGAGCCTCTCTCCCATCTCTCCGAGTGAGCCCGCTCTTGGAGAAGTCGCTAGAGTTGATCAAAGCTCTCGGGCAGAGGACTATCGCGATCGCGCCAGAGAGCTTCTCGATCACCGCTCAACGTTGTTTCTTCAAGTACCCTGGAGTCTTAGACTATGTAAAGAGCTTCATCGAGAGAGCTATTGTGTCGGGGTTCGACCTCAAGATCTACCTAGTGTATGGCGTGAAGGGGCTACCATTAGATGTTGTTCGAGAAGACGTCGAGTACCTATCTAAAATAGCTAAGTTAGCGAGGATGAGGGGGCAGAGGTTGTCGATATCGCTCAACCCGCTCATTCCCAAACCACACACGCCGTTTCAGTGGATTGGAATGCAGAGTCGAGAGCGGCTGGTCGAGTTATTGAAGCTTTACAAGTCGAGCTTGAAGGGGGCTGTAGAGGCCAGGGTTTACGACATCGACTGGGCTGTCGTTCAAGCTCAACTATCTCTATCTCCAAGCCCGCTCGGGAGGCTTATATATAGGTGGTCTCTCTACGGGGGTGGTCTTGGTGGTTGGAGGAGAGCTGTTAGAGAGGAGGGGCTTAACTACAGGTACGTCTTTGAGGGGTATAGGCGCGAAGAGCCTCTGCCCTGGGGCTTCATTGATCACGGGGCTACCGTTGAAAAAGTCAACATCCACGAGTACGAGGCTTTGAGGTCGCTACTCAGATTTTAACACTGGGCGGTACGCTACACCGTAGTGTATGAGCCCGGCCTCTCCCTCTTCGTAGATCCTCCTCAAGACGGGCTCCATTATCATGCCTTGGTGTAGTTCTTCTGGCAAGACGTCTGTTAGTGGTGCTAGGATTTTAACCTTGCTCTCGAGAGTCTCGAGGATTCCGAGGATCACCGGCCTTCTGTCTTCAAAGCCGTCCATCACGTTGTATATTACGGTCCACGTGATTAGCCTGGCTTTCTCGTTGATGAGCTCTACTTGCTCTACGTTTCGAGAGCCGCAAGCTCTACACACGTTAGCTGGTGGGTAGAGCGTTCTATTGCAGTCTTTACACCTCGTTGCCACCAGTCTATACCTAGCAAGCCTCCCTCTCCAAGATGGTGGAATCGATATCCTAACCATGGGATACACCTCTACACGATTCTGTGAATGAGTCTACGGTACTTAGCGTACATGGCATACGGGATCAGAGTTCTCCTCTTAAGGTAATCTTCGACTTTTGGAGCCTTATTTTGCTTCTCTAACACCTTATCGGTTACAACTATGCTAAAGGCGTCTGCGCCAGCCCCGCTACCAAATGGCGCTAGGAGTATCCTCTGGCCTGGCTTAGCGCTATCTAGCACCTTGGAGAGGCCTATGAGTGCTGAGGAGTTGTAGCTATTGCCGATCTGTGGCGTTACGAGGCCTGGTAGAACCTTCTCCTTGGGGAAGCCGAGCATTCTTGCAACTCTCAGTGGGAAGGTCCCGTTGGGCTGGTGGAAGATGGCGTAGTCGAAGTCCTCGGGCTTAAGCCCTGTCTTCTCGAAGAGGAGCTTTACAGCTCCGACTATGTGTTTGAAGTATGCTGGCTCCCCTGTGAACGCCTCACCGTGTAGTGGATATTTCGCGCCCTCTCTTCTCCAGAAGTCCGGCGTATCTGTCACGAAGGTGGCGCTCGCCTCGAAGTACGCTGCCGACTCCTCTCTAGGCCCTATGACTAGGGCTGTGGCTGCTGATGAGGCTGTAAACTCTAAGATGTCTCCCGGGTTCGCCTGCGCTGTGTCGCTTCCTATAACCAATGTGTACTTCACAAGTCCAGACGCCACGACCCCTATACTTACTCTAATAGCCTCGCTGGCAGCTCTACACGCAAACTCCCAGTCAGTAGCCATGGCTCTAGGCGTTATGCCGAGGGCCTCTGCGATCACCGTGGCCGACGGCTTGACGGCGTATGGCTTGCTTTCAGTCCCAAACCAGACCGCTCCAATCTCTCTAGGGTTCACTCCAGCTCTCTTAAGGGCGTTTCGAGCCGCCTCCCAGCCCATGGTGATCGCGTCTTCGTCGACTCCTGCAACGCTCTTCTCTACAACTCCGAGCTCTTCGGGTTGCTCAGGGCTGAAGCCCCAGACCTCAGCGATCTCCTTTAGGCTCAACCTCCAGCGTGGTATGTAAGAGCCCCATCCAACAATCCCAACTCTATCCTCAGGGCTCAACGTGCACACCTTGATGCCTATAATGGGGGGTGGGATTAATAATCAACGGCTAAGCACTCATGCCTAGGGTTTCACAGCGTTGGCGAAGAGCTGGAGAGTAGAGGTTGTTGGGAGATTTCGAGATGGGAGGGTTATATATAGGCTTAGTGGCGAGATCCCAGCACTTGGACACATAGCTATAGGGGTCATTGATAGAGGGACGAACGTACTACAAGTCAGGCCGACCACCATATGCCCTCAAAGATGTGTCTTTTGTAGTGTTGACGCCGGGCTTACCTCTAGGTGGAGGTGGGCTGAGTACGTAGTAGACCCAGACATCGTTGTTAGAGGTGTTGAGAGAGTTGTAGAAGAGAAGGGGTGTCAAGTGGAGGTCTTACTGGACACTGTAGGTGACGTACTAACCTACCCGCACCTAGTTGATCTGATCAGGCGCCTTAAGGGCGTTAACGGGGTTAAGAGCGTCGCTCTCGAGACGCATGGGCTCTTACTCACCAAGAACATGGTCAATAAGCTCGCCTCGGTAGGCTTAGATAGAGTGAATTTGAGCATCGACACCTTGAACCCCGAGAAGGCGAGGTTCCTCTACGGGACTCCGGCCTATAGGGTCGACAGGGTTATTGAGGCTGCAGAGTACCTCGTCAAGGAGACTCCTGTAGATCTGCACGTCACCCCACTGTGGATACCTGGCGTCAACGATGAAGACGTCGAAGAGGTCGTGAACTGGGCTGTGAGGATCGGTGCTGGGAAGAGGTGGCCTCCGGTGACCGTTCAGAAGTTTGTTAAGCATAAGTATGGTAGAGGGTGCGAGTTTAGAGAGGTCTCTTGGAGCGAGTTCTGGAGCTACATTGAGAAGCTCGAGAGGAAGCTCGGCGTTAGGCTTAGGTGGAGGATGGAGGAGTGGGGCATGCATTACGCTAGGAGAGTTAAGAACCCCGTGGAGGTCGGGGATCTCGTCGTGGTTGATGTGATCTCTAGAGGGTGGCTTAGAGGCGAGTTTTTAGGACTCGTAGAGGGCAAGTGTCTTCTTACACTTACACCGCGAGGAGTGAAGATTAGAGTTGGAGAGAGGTACCTAGCTAGGGTTACTAGGGTCAAGGACACCATATACATAGCTGAGGTTGTAGGTGAACACAGGGCTAGGTAGAGACTTAGAGCTCGCTCCTCGCCTTCCTCTTGATCTTTGCTCCGAAATACCCTGTAAACCCGTAGATTGAGAGGCCTAGTCCTGCAAGCGAGATTGCATAGGAGAGCAGTGATAGGTATATGCTTCTTTGAATGACATCAATGACCATTAGGAGAGAGAGTATCCACCCTCCAAGTAGGAGTACAAAACCGATCACTATTAAAGCGAGGTACTTCTTGTCTTCAAGCATAGAGCCAGCACTTCACCTTTCTGTTTCCAGGTAGCTCGAGTAGCGGGGGCTCTTGAGTCTTACAGCGCTCCATTACGTATGGGCATCTAGGTGATAGCCTGCAGCCTGGTGGTGGCCTCATCAAGTTTGGTGGTTCGCCGGGTAGGGTCTTCTTCAGTGTGAATCTATTCTGCGGGTCTGGATCTGGCAAGACGCTGATTAAAGCCTCTGTGTATGGGTGTTTTGGTGCTCTTATGACATCTCTCGTATCTCCGATTTCAACTATTTGCCCAGCGTACATCACCATGATCTCGCTTGAGAAGTACTTCGCTGTTGCGAAGTCATGCGTAATGTAGAGTACTGACATCTTATACTTCTCCTGGAGCTCTTTGAACATAGACAAGATCTCTATTCTCACAGAGGCGTCTAGCATTGAGACCGGCTCGTCTGCAAGCACTAGTTTCGGGTATAGTACTAGTGCTCTAGCAATAGCGACTCTCTGGAGCTGACCTCCGCTAAGCATGTGTGGGTACTTGTATAAGAAGTCTTCGGGGGGCGTTAAGCCTACCTCGGTTAGCATATTGATTATTCTCTTCATTCTCTCCTCTTTGGGGACTTTGTGTATCTTCATCGGCTCCTCTAGGATCGTCTTGATGTTCATGAATGGAGGCATTGCCGCGTATGGATCCTGCTGGACAAGCCCTACCTGCCTTGTATACCACCTTCTAACAACTGTTCTTGGAAGCTTAGTTACGTCCTTGCCTTCAAATATTATACTACCACTGGTGACCGGGACTAGACCCATAATAGCTCTTGCAAGCGTTGTCTTTCCACACCCAGACTCGCCAACGATCGCGACGATCTTGCCTCGTGGAACGCTAAACGAGACACCATCAACAGCTCTTATATACCCCACTGTTGTGAACAGCCTTCTCACTGGATGCCACACTCTGAGGTCTTTTACGACTAGGAGCTCTTCTCTCTCCTCTTGTGGTGTTTCACTTCTCTCCATATAGCCAACACCTCACGTACTCCTCGCTACCTAGTTTGATTATAGGTGGGACCTCTTCACACTTGGGCGTTGCGTACTTACATCTAGGTCTAAATCTACACCCCTTAGGCGGGTTGATAAGGCTTGGCGGGGTGCCAGGTATGAACGTGACTTCTCTATCTGAGCGTAGTCTTGGGACGCTACCAAGTAGCCCCTTGCTATAGGGGTGTAGAGGGTCAACGTAGACCTTCTCAGCTGGGCCCAGCTCTACGATCCACCCAGCGTACATCACCGCGACCTTGTCGGCCAGCTCGCTAGACACTGCTATGTCGTGTGTTATGAATATGTAGGATACGCCTCTCTTGCTCCTGATCTCTTTGAGCATGTTGAGTATGTTCGCCTGGGTCATGACGTCTAGAGCTGATGTCGGCTCGTCTAGGATCACGATCTTCGGGTTTGTTATGAGGGATAACGCTATGACCACCCTCTGCCTCATCCCCCCACTAAGCTCGAATGGATACCTCCAGAGGAAGTCTTCTGGGATGCCGACGCTCTTGATCATCTCTCTCGCCCTCTCGACAGCCTCGCTCTTCGGCACCTTGAAGTTGATCACCAGGGGCTCTATGAGGTGGTCGACGACCTTGATCACCGGGTTTAGCGAGCTTATAGCTGCCTGCGTCACGTACGTTATCTTCTTCCACCTGATCTTCTCGTTGAATTCCGCATCGCTCATATTTATGGTTTCAACACCATCTATGACGACACTGCCACTAAGCTCTTGCACATTGCGCGGTAAGAACCTAATGATCGCTCTCGCTAGAGACGTCTTGCCGCAACCCGACTCTCCTATTAAGGCTATGGTCTCTTTCTCTCTAAGTGTGAAGTATGCGTCTTCAACGGCTTTTACAGGCCCGCTCATAGTCCTGTAGTACAGCTTCAATCTTTCCACACGTAGAACCTCGCTCATCGAGGTCACCAAGCTACCTACAGCTCTCTTAGTCTTGGGTTGAATATCTTGTCGAGCGTAAACCCTATCGAAGCGAAGGCTATTGATAGTAGGAATAGTGATACTGCTGGTGCGAGTATCCAGTGGTAGTATCCCCCCTGAAGCGCCGCTGCTGCGTACGCTTCTTGGAGGACTTTACCCCACGTGATTAGTCTCGGGTCAGCGATCCCTAGAATCGCCAAGGCAGCCTCCAAGAACACGAAGCTCGGTATTGCAGTTACGATGCTCGGTATCAATACTGGGATGACTCTTGGAACCATGTATTTAAAGATTATTCTAGCGTTGCTTGCACCATAAGCTCTTGCAGCCTCTATATAGCCCATCTCTTTTATCTGGAAGAACATGGCCCTCATAGACTTCAAGCCTCCACCACCTAGAACTGATAGCGGTATTATCACTAGTAGTAGCGTCCAGAGCGTTAGCCCGTAGAATAGGTATATCATGATTACTGTTGGGAGGAATGGTATGATCATGAATATCTCGTTGACCCTCTGAATGAAGTTATCAAGCGCACCTGCATACCAAGCACTAATGGCTGCGATGATCATCGTGAGCAGCGATGTTACCACAGATGCTGTTAAACCAAAAGCTATGGCTATAGGGGTGCCCCACGCTATTGCCATGAATAAGTCTCGACCTTGCTTATCCGTACCAGCGACTCCATACACTGTACCGTAGAAGACGATCTTGAGGTCTATGGTCGCGTTGATATCCATAGTTTCAACTCTATAGAATTTAAACACATATGTACCCTTCAAAGGCCTGATCTCGAGGACGCTGCCATTCGTCTCGACATACTTCTTCACGAGGAGATCGTCATCTACAAATATCAAGATCACCGGGTCTATTCTCGCGATCTTAGCGGGATCTAGTTGTACCCCATAAGTTGCATTTATTAATTCAATGTATCTCCTTTGAGCAAGCGAAATACCCTCTGGTGGTGCTATAAGAGCTCCTCTGAAGCTTGTAATCGTCTGCCCCTTGTCGATTAATAGCTCTAATCCATTGGGTTTTACTACGGATAAGTAGTAGAACACTCTATCTTTAGTATTAACGATTAGTCTGTAGTCACCGGCTGTTGGCATTACATCGTAGTCATAGTTGAGTGTGAAGTTTATGTTTACTGTCAGCAACGACCTCCCAGCGCGCTGAACTATTTTTACTTCTTTGTATAGCCATCCGCAATTTACAATGTTGTGCGTCTCGTTTACGTATATGTCGCACTTGTTGGGGTTGATCATCGTCGAATCTAGTATTATCGACCCTTCAATCTCCTTCCTACCAGTGAATAGTGAGATCCACGCAGGGCTTGCGAATTTTGGATAATCCTCCCAGTAGGCTGGGTTATTCCAGATCCTTATGGCTTCTTCAAAAGGCCACGTCACTGCTGCATATACTGAGAGTCCGATAAACACTAGTAGTATAGCTACGCCTAGAACAAACCCTTTGAAGTGCATGGCTGTCTTTAGTAATAGTAGTGTCCTCTTAGCTCTACTCATCTCCTCTCACCCCCGATCACCCTAACTCTCGGGTCTACAATACCATATATCAAGTCTAGGACGAACACGCTGATCACGAGTAGGTAGGCGTATATGGCGATTATCCCTATAATTACTGGCGCGTCGTTTCTCTCAATAGCCATAGCTAGCACCGTCCCTAGACCAGGCCACCTAAAAACCCTCTCCGTTATTATCGCGCCCATCCACGAGGATATGATCGTTAGGACTAGCGACGTTATTATTGGTGGAAGCGTTACTCTAAGTATGTATCTACGTTCAATAATCCTCGGTGGGACGCCGCGGGCTCTAGCATACTCTACGAACTCCTCCGTTGAAAACATGAGGAAGAATGTCCTATAGTAGTAGACACCAATAGGTATATATGCTACAAGCCACGACATCATTGGCAATATCATGTGCCACAACAAGTCGACGACTCTCCCCAAGCTGTAGTTGAATTCATATAGTGCTTTTAGTGCTGGGTAGTCTTCAGGGTTTGGAGTGTACATGCCTCCATCTGGTAGAATTCTAAGAATGAATGCGAATATTATCAATAGGAAGAGCCCGTAGAACCATCCTGGCATCGAGGAGAGCGGCGCAGCTGATACAACGATCTTGTCGTATATCGTGCCGTATTTTCTAGACAGCATAAGCCCCAAGAACAGCTCTACGAAGAATATCACGAGGTTCGTAGTTGTAAATAGTATAACTGTGTTAGGTAGCCTCTCGGATATTATATCCCACACTTGTGATGAACCTGCATCACTATGTAGCCACATCGCCACTCCAAGACGTAGCGTTAAAGCGTCTCTTAGATAGTAGAACAAGCGCACTTCAAATGGTTTATCAAGCCCCCTATTGACTATTTCCTGCCACTGGAGATCCTCGAAGTGTTTATCAATGCAGGCTTTTACACATGTTTCATTATATCCACCACACAGTGCCTCGCAACTAGCTTGAAGCCTCATCATGTAATCCCTGTTCTGTCTAAGGTTGTTTATGTTGAATTGAATCTCGTTTCTCACTATCTCATCTACTCTGCCTCCAAGGTTCGCAATATATACCACTATCAACATACCCACTACAAGGGCTACAGCGAGTGAGATACCTCTAATTGCTAAGTATCTTGAAAACATAACCACCTCTCTACGGGTAGCTTTAGCTTTACTCATACCATTCACACCTCGAACACTAGCTACAACGACACCTCTCTCAGCTACTCGAAAGAGGTTAAAAACCATTTCTTCATAAGGAGCCCTAAGGCTATCGAATCATAATGCCTAGGAGCATGTAGGGGGCAAATATAAATATAATGAAAAATAATGTTGAAAAAATAAATGAAAAAATAAAATAGTAAAATTACGCAACAATTATTTCTTCCTTCTCAATATTAAGATCGCTGCTACGATTATTATGATGATTACTATGCCGATTACTATTGGTACGACTGGTGGTGCGGGTGTTGGGGTTGGCGTCGGTGATATTGTGGGTGTTGGTGATGGTGTCGGCGAAGGTGTTGGTGATGGAGTTGGGCTGGGAGTTGGGGTTGGAGTGGGCGTTGGCGATGGGGTGGGTGATGGGGTCGGCGTGGGTGTAGGGGTTGGTGTAGGAGTCGGTGTAGGTGTTGGCGTGGGTGCTGGTGGTGGTGGCACGATGCGTGTTGTAATCTTCTCAACTACTGGTATACCTACGAGCCTTGATACAGTTATTACTGTTACCTCTGCTGGTCCCTCAACGAACTTAGCTGTCTCCTCTGGTGACAATGTTACCTCAAAGACTCCCACTCCAACGGGCTGTGCGTCCTTCGATACTTTTCCTCCTAAGTGCGTTATTGTCACTTTTACAAACTCTATATACTCGGTCTTGTACGGGTTGCCCATCGGGTCGTATAGTCTAATTGTGATTTTCGCTGGCTTACCTATCTCTATCTCCTCTGGCACCTCATACTCTGGTTTCGCGGTCAAAGGCTCTGATAGGAATAGCCACTTGTCAGCTCTGTCTATGTGCTCTCTGTTCGCCTCGATTATCACTACCTTGCCAGTGACGTCTACTAGTGATAGGTAGAACGGGCCATTACCTACCCAGAAGTGCCCTCTTAACGCATACCAGATCCTCAGGTTGTTGTATCTCGTTATGTGCTCGCCTGGTGCCATGTATAGTTTGAGTATTCTTGCATATGGTATGTAGCTCTCGTTTATAGACCTGGTAATGTACTCAGATATTATTGGGAGCGATGGGCCCGCGATTAGGTTTGCTCTAGGTACTCCAAGCTTCTTGGCTTTATCCTCTGTAAATGTCAACCTACTATCTCTCTCAGCCCTAGCTATCATTTCAACTACATGCCATGGCCCTGGACCCTGACTGTAATATGGCCATATGAAGTTTGCAGCTGACGCTGCGCTCCACTCTGCATCTAGATACCATACGTCAGTGTAGTACTCAATGATCAATGGGTTGAGCTGAACTATCTTAAAGCCCTTGAATGTTGGGAACCACGCCTTGAAGGAGGGTACGTATGCATCGTCGTATAGCTTGCTACCTGCGCATGCTCTATCGAATGTTATTATGAATGCGTAGATCATATCAGCTGGGCTGAACGGGCTGCCATCATGCCACTTGTACTCGCCTGTGAATAGCTTTTCATCGTAGTAAACTCTCACTTTAACGAGCGATGTGTAGTTCTTTGTGATGTCCATCGCCGGGTGATCTACATCAAACGCCTTTTTCAGCAGCTCTCTCACAGTAGCGTTTGTTCGCACATCTCTAACCGTGTAGATCGCGGTGGTGTTACACTCGTAGAATAGCCACGCATCTTCTGGTACAACGTTTGTTTCAACAAACTCTAATGTAACCCAGTCTAGTGTCCTGGCGACTGGCAACCCCTTCTCAACGTATACTTCAGCCTTCTTCACTCTGTGTGGCCAGTAGAGCCCACTGTATGGGTCTGGCATTACAGCTGTCTCTCCAGTGGCTCTAATAATCGTTTGGTCAAATATCCAGTTGCTACCGCCAATCGGGTTCCACGGCTCGACTAGTATATCACGCTGAGACGTCTTTAGCGTTCCACCAGGTATAACTTGACCTGTCTTGGGGTCTATTCTCCTAATAGTCCATGGCCATAGCCAAGCTCCTGATACTCCTCCAGCTAGATCTGACGCTACAGCTATATATGGTTGTCTAGGCCAAACCGCGATTAGGTTCACTAGGAATATACGCTGATTTTCAACGCTCACCGAGAGCTCTAGCGCCTTCCTCATCAGCTCGTTTCTCTCCTCCATAGACTTGTAGTCGGTCACCCATAGCCTTTCTGCTATCTTATAGAACTCTGGAGTATTAACGATCTTCTGCCACAATGGCTCAGGCCTGCCAAGCTTTGTGTAGAAGAAGCCGAAGTTCCCGCTCTGATCTCTATCAACTACTGTTGTGATCCAGCCGCCTGTGTATAGGTGGAATGTGCCATCATCTGGGTCTGCGGCGATCCAGTATGGCGCCAACACACGTGCTGTTGCTTCATAGGGCACTATTGTAAACCCTAACTTCTCGAGCTGAGAGGCTATGTAACGCCCCATTTGTAGCCTCAGGTCCTCTGTTCTAATTAGGAATATGATGTAGACTGGCTCACCCTTGTAGTACCACTTACCATCAGGGCCGAGCGTTGCTCCAAGCTTCGGCATCTCTTCAAAGATGATCTGCTTGCCCTTCTCGAAGTTGTACTTGTACTTCTCCTCGATCTCGAGTATCTTATCGTATAGTCTACCATAGTCTGGGAAGCTTGGAGTTATTGCTGTATACCTCGGGACTGCGAGGCCGCCGAAGATCTGTGTCGCTATGAACTCCCTATCGATGATGTAGTGGAGGGCCTCTCTCATTCTCCTACTGCAGAACGGGTTCATCAGCGTCTTGTTGTAAACTCTTGGGTCTTTATCAAACTTGCTCGGCCTTGGGAAGACGGGCTCAATGATCTCTCCTGTAGTCTCATTCATCTTACATCGATAGTTGATCGTCAACTCGAAGTATAGACCATACGACACTGTGTATGGAAGGCCCGCCTCCTTAATGGCCTTGAATAGAGTTGGATCCGTGATCGAATCGTGGTAGTAGTCTATCAGTCCAGCCTTGAGCCTCTCAACAGCGACATCAGGCGTAGTCGCATCAAATGTTATCTTATCGACCCACGGACCTCTAGGCGCCGCCTGTGCATATACTGTTGGTACAACTACTAGTAGACTTAATACCACTAAATAGGCGAGTATTGCACCTACCACTAGGCGTTTCATACTACAGGCACCTTACTCATTAAAATAGTACATGCTAAAGCTTATAAGCTTTTCATGCATTTTCAATGATCGCGTGGTGAAGCCTCTCTATCAACATAGCTTGTAGGCGTTTAGCAAGCTAGTTGAACGTGATGAAGAGGTTCTAAGCGAGTGCGGGGGGTGGGATTTGAACCCACGCAGGCCTACGCCATCGGGTCCTAAGCCCGACCCCTTTGACCAGGCTCGGGCACCCCCGCGCCATTTACCATTAGATTTACATCTAGGTTTTTAACCCTGTCAGCTTGGTGATCAGCTAGGAGATGCGCGTGCTCATCGTACTCGCTTCGCCAGCTCTTCATCACGTCCACTTCTAACTCCACATATTTTTGGGCTATTTCAACTATTAAATTTAGTCGCATTAAGGTGCTCTTGGCAGATGAGCTTTGTGGATAGAGTACAAGCATTGAGATCTAAACTACTTACAGAGCTTGGGAGCCTACTTAGTTCAGAGGAGGCTAAGAGAGCTAGGAGCGACCCTCACGCTAGGAGGTCTCCAAGACCCTGTGGGATCACGGTTCACCCGGGCATAGGTTGTGTTTACAAATGTAGGTATTGTTATGTGTACGACATGGGGTTTAGCGATAACGTTGTACCATACCCCCTTACAGGGTCACAGTTGATCTACGCGCTTCTAGTCAATGAGCGCTTCATCCCGGGGCCTACCGGGACCTACATAGCTATTGGAAGCGTGACCGAGCCTTTACACCCAGCTCTCAGGGAGAAGACTCTCGAGTACATAGAGTGCATGTACAAGTACCTAGGAAACCCAGTTCAAATATCAACAAAAGTATATGTTGATAAGCCCACTGCTGAGAAGCTGGCTAACCTATCGAGGAGGAAACTCTCTCCACTTGTCACGGTCGTGACGCTCAAAGCTCATAGAGAGCTAGAGCCTCTACACGTAAGCCCAGAGAAGAGGCTTGAAGGCGTAAAGAACCTCAGAGAAGCTGGTTTAAAGCCCTTTCTCTTCTTAAGACCAATAATTCCAGGGCTCATAGAGCATGAATACCGAGAGATCGTAGACTCGGCTGTGGAGCATGGAGCTGTAGGTGTAGTTCTAGGCTCTTTGAGGGTCACTAAGAGGATCATTAGTAACCTCAAAGAGTCCGGTGTAGATGTTAAGGAGATATTGAAGAGACTAAGCGTCCCTGTCGAGAAGATGAAGCCCGGTGTTCAATACGATGTCTACACCTCTGACATTAAGAGGGAAATAAGCCGATATGTAGCGAAAAGGGGGCTAATACCCTACCCTTCAGCTTGCATGGCAAACCTCTACACACACGGCCTTACATGTTGGAGAATGTGTAGTCTACAGGGGGCTTCATCCTGCAAGCTCGAGAGGCCGAGTAGACTCGAAGTCGAAGAGATAGTCTCGAGACTAGGTGGTAGACTAGTGGAACTCCAGCTGGTTAGGGACAAGCTATTTGTCAAAGTCAAAGGCGGAGACCCCAAGAAGATCGAGGAGTACTTGAGAGCTAGGTATTTAATCTGCACTAGAGTCGTTGATAAGTGAATCCCCGGTGTGCTCTATGAGCGTCGAGCACCCCTCAAGGTTTAAAGATGTCGAGGTCGTCTTCTTTGACCTCTATGGAACCCTTGTTGACTGGAGATACGCTATAGGTTCGTTTATAACACACTATGCAGGGGGAGAGTTTGTTGAAGATTTCTTTGAATGCGACATTAGAGAGGTCGCGGAGTATAGGCCATATAGCTTGATCCTCGAAAAGTGCCTCGTAGAGGTCCTTGGCAAAGCCAGGGTTAAGACTTCGAGAGAGCTTGTAGAGTCTTTTATACTCACATTTGCCAGGTCTCCGCCCTTCCCCGACACCATCTACGGTCTCACTCTACTTAAAAGGAGGGGCTTGAAGACGGCGATCTTGTCGAACACTGAGCGGAGATTGATCGACATCACTCTCTACGGCTTTAAACACCTTCTAGACTACGTGATAACAGCTGAAGACGTCAAAGCCTATAAGCCGTCACTAGAGGCCTTTGTAAGAGCCTACGAGGCCGCTGGCGTACAGCTTGAGAGGATCCTCCACGTATCTGCATACCCGCAGTAGGACCTAGTACCAGCTAGTAGGCTTGGAGTCAAGCCCGTTCTCGGCGTTAGAGGTTTTGGTTATCGATGGGG
>Ga0080004_1118357_pt1 | contig 31288 bp, 30 predicted proteins | sample WasSprMetagenome_FD_69207 | JGI IMG/M metagenome (GOLD analysis project Ga0080004, IMG submission 69207) | Sulfidic aquatic microbial communities from Washburn Spring, Yellowstone National Park, USA - WS (SPADES assembly) (version 2) | ecosystem: Environmental > Aquatic > Thermal springs > Hot... | reverse complement strand
TTTCTGGAAATCGCCAAAGCAGTGCGCAGCGCCCTTTCCCCTGATATGCCAATGGTTGCAAACATCGGGGATTTTGGTCCGGATGAAGCTGAGAAACTAATAGAAGCGGGATTTCAGGGAGCATACCATGTATTCCGTCTAAGGGAAGGGAAAGATACCCAAATAGACCCAGAAATAAGGTTGAGGACTCTTAAGACTATAAGGGATTTTGGGCTCGCACTTGCCTATTGTGTTGAGCCAATCGGTCCGGAACATTCTCCCGAGGAATTAGTTGAGGAAATGTTCAGAGGAAAGGAATTGAGTGCGGCTAGCCTTGCCGCGATGTGGAGGGTTCCTGTGCCCAATACTCCACTATATAGATATGGGAAGATATCGCAATGGACATTAGCAAAGGTCGTAGCGGTTACCAGAATCGTAGCGGGGGACTCAATACTTGCTATGGGTGTGCACGAGGCGAGGATTTTACCCCTAAGAGCTGGTGCTAACCAGGTATACGCGGAGACGGGACCTAATCCAAGGGATGTCTTGGAGGATACATCAATGGAAAGTGGTAGGGGCTTCACTGTTGAGGATTGCAAGGAGTTATTGAAAGATGCTGGCTACATTCCCTTGGAGGGTCCAACAAAAGCCTTTCCGTTTGATTCTAAGAGAGAGCATTAAGGTTTATTTTATTTAGGGGGCACCGCTTAAGCGGTGCCCCCTAAATAAAACATTTGTTAAGGAGGAGAAAATGGTTAAAAGACAACCTCTAAGAGGTTTATTGCCTCTTATTTTTTTAATTTCAGCTTCTCTTCTTTGCATCCTGCTTAGTCGTTGCTTCCATGTAGAATATGCTAACTTAGCTGTTTGGGCTCTGTTCTTCGTGTGGACTGCGTTTATGTTATCCCTATGGGATGAATGCCCCATTCGCAAAATTCCCCACCCCCTTGGCGGTTTCCTTTTGCTTATTCTCTCCATGCTTTCCGGTCTATTCCATTTCTGGGTTATGAAACAATTTAAACTTGAGAGCTTTTATTGGCCTATAATAGCTAATCTCTTTTTGGGGCTGGGCATAACGGTTGCTTTTGAGTTTCCAAAGTTTTTCCTTCAGAGACTAATCTTTTGGTACGCCTTGGCGATAACATTGGTCATTTCAGTGGGAATGGTTCCTGCAATTTGGTTTGCTTGGTTTGTTTACTTTTTCTTTTGGCTTGAGCAGTGGCCAGTTAAGCAGACCCCGCAGCCAATAAAAGGGTTTTTAACATTTCTTATCTTGGCTGCTCTTTCTTTTATTTTAGAAGCCAGTTTCCGAACATTTGGCACTTCCTTTTTTAAACCCGAGGGAAGTTTGTGGTTTGTGCTATTTGTTTGGTGGCTTGTAAGCACTTCATGGCAATTTGAAACCTGGCCTTTTAAGAGCTTTCCTCAACCCCTCAAGGGTTTTTTAGGACTAATACTCTGTGTTTTGGGAGCTTCTTTCTTCTTTTTCGTGATCACCAAGCTGAAGATAGCTTACCCTTTGGCGGCGAATATCACATGGGTCTTTGTTAGTTGGCTATATTCTTGGGATATCTGTATGGATAAGTGGCCAGCTTGATACTCATTTTAAATTGTTGACTTTAGCGTTTTTGGGGGTTGCTACTTTCTGCCTCTTTTTCTAAAATTTTTCATATGAACATCTTTGAGAGACTTCAGAGCGGAGAGATTGTTATCTGTGATGGAGCGATGGGAACCCTCCTCCAATCGCGGGGATTGCCCCTTGGCGTTGCCCCTGAGGAATGGAACCTTTCCCATCCCGAGGTCGTCGCTCAAATCCACAGGGAATATGTGGAGGCGGGAGCGGAGATCGTTGAGACGAACACTTTCGGAGGAAACCGCCTCAAACTATCCCTCTATAACCTCGCCGATAAGGTTGAGGAGATAAATGGGGAGGCTGTGAGGATAGCGAGGGAAGCGGTAGGGGATAGGGCTTATGTTGCCTTATCGGTTGGACCGACGGGAAGGTTGTTGGAGCCCTGGGGCGACCTTCCATTTGAGGAAGCCTTGAAGGCTTATAGGGAGCAAATGGCGAGCGCTTTAAAGGAAGGACCCGATTTCGCCATCTTGGAGACATTCTCCGACCTTCAGGAGATGAGGGCAGCGGTCCTCGCCGCTCAGGAAGAGGGAATTATCCCCATCTGCACAATGACATTTGAGGCATCAGGTAGGACGATAATGGGTATTTCGCCCGAGCAAGCAATGGAGGAGCTTGTGAAATTGGGGGTTAAGATAATGGGGACGAATTGCGGGACGGGACCGGAGGATATGCTGAATGTCGTTGAGAAGATGGCTAGTAGTCGTCCGGAGGGAGTCTATCTCATAGCTCAGCCCAACGCTGGCGTTCCGAAATTGGTTGATGGGAAGACTGTATTTGATGCTACTCCTGAGAAGATGGCTGAATATGCGGAGAAGTATGTGAAGTTGGGAGTGAACATCGTTGGCGCCTGTTGTGGAAGCACTCCCGCCCATATAAAGGCGATAAGGGAGAGAGTTAAAAAGTAGATGAAAGAGAAAATTAGCAAAGAAGAAAAACTATCTTCCTCATATTGGATTCGGGGTTGTTAGCATTTTATAATTATGCAAAAGATTGGCTGTGGCTTTTATGATGTTAATATTTGATAAGTTTTGGTATGCCGTTTAATTTTATTAGGTAAGGAATTACATAGGAGGAAGATATGCTCAAGAATGACCTGGGAATTTTTGAGATGAGAAGAAGATTTCTTTATACTAAAAATGGTGTGAAGGCTATTAGAACCGATGGTAAGTTGTTTTATATAGTAATGCCCCGTTGGTTGAAGTTTCCTGTTTTCAAAATAATAAGTTATGTCATTTCCTAGGCGGGGGGGAAACACTATGAAAGCATTAATCCTTGCGGGTGGAGAGGGGAAAAGGCTCAAGCCGATAACGAATTCCATCCCGAAAATCCTTCTCCCTATCTGCAATAAGCCGACCCTCTGCCATCTCCTTGAATGCTTGAAGGAAAGCGGTATCTTTGAGGAAGCGATATTGAGCTTGGGAAATCTCGCCGAGAAAGTCATATCCTTTCTCTCCAGTTACCAATCTCCCATTCCCATCACGGTCAAAATTGAGGAAGAACCATTGGATACGGGTGGGGCGATAAGATTCTCCGCTCCTTCGGAGTATGTGTTCTTCGTGATAAATGGCGATATAATCTGCGATGTTGATTATCAAGCTATGCTTTCATTTCATAAGGCCAAGGGTGCAGATGTAACGATTCTGACAGTTAAAGTGAAGGATATCTCCCCATTTGGAAGCGTTTTCTTTGATGGCGATTTCAGGGTGAAGGGATTTTCCGAGAAAACGAAGGAGAAGAGGTCAGGATTCGTAAATGGGGCGATTTACATAATCAATCAGAGAATCCTTGAATTTTTCCCCGATGGGAAATGCTCTTTGGAAAGAGCGATTTTCCCTCATCTTCTCTCTATGAACGATGTGAAGATATCCTCTTACCTCCATTTCGGCTATTGGATGGATATCGGGGAGAGGGAACGATATATACAATTGCACAAGGACATCCTTGATTCCCGCTATCTGATGAATTTCTCTTCCTCTGCCCCGAATGTTGAGGAGGGAGCGGAGGTTGGAGAGCCCGCTATCTTTGGAACGAACTGTAAAATAGGAAAGAGAGCGAAAGTTTTGCCCTACACGGTGATGGGAAACGATGTGGTGATCGAGGATGGGGCGGAAGTAGGGGAAAGCGTCCTGTTTGATAGAGTAAGGGTAGGGAAAGGGAGCAAGGTTCATCGTTCAATTATTGGAGAGGGATGTGCCATCCCTCCGGGAACCAAGATTTGCGATGCGATTTTTAGTTAAGGGGCAGGGACTTATTCTGCTCTAATCTCTATCAAGTTCTTGCCCGCACATCCAATCTTCAAAACAAGCATTCGCCATCTCTCTATGTAGTTCCATGCTTGCTCTGCTTCATCTATTGCGGTCGTTTGAGAGATTGCCTTGCCATTAACCCTCACTTCAAGCGGTTGTTTTATCCCCGCTATCGTTAGAAAAGCGTTTTGAAGGTCGCCTGGCTCCGTCTCTATGGTTAGCTTCCCTTCCGAGAACTTCGCAGAGAAATTCACTCCGCCTAAGATATGGAGGTTCCTCTTAGGTGTAGGAAGCACTTTGAAGCTGAGGTCAAGAGGATGAGCTGTTAAGTAGAAGAGATTGCGGAGGATGAGAATCGGAGCGAGCCAGGGAGCGTAGGGCTCGTTGGGAATCAGGCCGAAGGAATCGGGATACAATCCTTTATACTCGCCCTCCGTTGCCTGTTGTTCCATTGCTGATTGAAGTATGAGGTCGGCTATGTCCTTCCAGGGAAACGAATCGTCGTATTTGGCGAGAAGGCGAAGGGAATGGGCATAGGCGAGGCCGTTCCACTGGACGGGTCTTGCGAACCAGGGGAGGACATAGAATGTCGCGCCGAAAATCGGTATTGTAGCTCCCAGCATCACCCTGTTTCTTTCCGCCGATTTCCACAAATAGACGAAGGGGATACCCGCCATCGCCATTTCCTTCGCTCTTTCCAAATAGTGCTTATCCTTCGTCAGCTCATATCCGTAAATGTAGGGAGGGATGGCTACGGCGGAGGCGTATATATCGGGAGCGTGGAGAGGGCATTCCCAGGTTTGGGCGCCAGCGGGAATGTAGAACCTATCCATAAATTGAAGCGCCTTTAAGCCCTTTTCCTTTGCCTCCTCATCTCCCGATATGAGAGCCCAGCGGAGGATGGAGCCAGCGGGAGGAGCGCATATCCCTATTTCCGTCTCCCCTTCCTTGCCGAGGCTTTTCCTCCTTTCATCCGGCTGAAAAACCCATGAGCCATCTTCCCTCTGGCTTTTCATCGTTTCCTTTGCCGAACTTTCCTCCCTTTTCAAAGCCTCCTCTAATTCTCCCAGCCTGAAGGCGACCTCAAGGGAATTCTTCGGAGTGGCGACTTTAAGCGTTCTCTTAGCCAAAGCTATAGCCTTTTCCTTGACCTCGGGATTTTTTATGTAGTTAGCCATCTTCAGGAGAGCGAAGGAGACATTCACATCTAACTGATGTGGAACGCCCGTCCAGGGAAGCCAGCCAAAGGCTTTCTCATCCCAGATGACATCCGTATAGCAGGAGGCGCAGAGCTCCATCTCTTCCTCTATTGAGCGTGGAAGCTTTGGCTTGGGGAAACCGAAGGCTTTCCTCCATTCATTAATTGAGGATAGGACATCGTCTCCATCGGTGACTGATATCCTACAGGTGAGAGTGAGGGGTGTTCCCGCTTTCGCCACATAAGCGGACTTGGCGCCGAGGGAATTCTCGTTGACATATTTCGGTATTGAGGGGATGAAAAGGCTCAGAAGATGGTTATCTCCTCCCTCAAGGAAATTGGGTGAGGCAAAGAGGGCGGAGGGGAAGACATCTGAGCCGTTCCACTTCAGGTTCTCGTCCCAGAGGAGGGAGATGGTGCAGGAGGGGAAAGAGATGGCTTGGAGGGGGATGGTGATTTTGTAAGGGTGGGGAGCCCAGCGGTCGGAATCGGGAGGATTGACATCTCTCGTTGAGGAGGACCTTTCATTGCCCTGCAGAAATTCCAGACCGGGGAAGAGGGCATATCTCTTTTCCCTTCCGAAGCTTCTTTCGCCGGCGTATAATCTTGGGAAGAAGAGGGCGAGTATGTGAGAATCTTTGGAAGGAGTGCATTTCAAAGAAAGAACGAATTGCTGAGCTGATAAATCGGCTCTATAGCGAACTTCGTAGTTCCACTCCCCGTCCCCTGATGATAGCTTTCCTCTGAAAACGATGGCGCTTTTGTAGCGAGTGAAATTATTCGTAAATACTTCCTCTGATAAGGATTCCGCATTGAGGGCGAAGAGGGAAGGGATGATTGCTACATCCTCCCAATTTCCCTTATTTTTGTGTTGGAGGATTGCTATCCCGTAGCCGAAGGGGGTTTTGGGGAAAAGGAGGCGGGAGTTAAATAATTCCAAGGATAAGCCTGTTTTCGGCAAATCCTTCAAGGTTATGAGAGGGAATTGCTTTGAGATTTGAATTTCACCCGCTCGCAAATTCGCTCTTCCTTTAAGCAAGCCGATTTCTTTCAGAGGAGAAAGTTCCACAGAGAGGGTCTTCTCTTCTCCCACTTTTAGTGCGGGTAGAGGGATTTGCTGGGTTTCCTTACCGATTGTTAAGGAGATAACGCCTTCCGACGAATCTCTTCTTCCTTCGTTCTTGACCCTTATATCTAATTTCGGCTTTTCTCCGACCAAATATATAGGACGGGCAGGAGCGATGAGAAGGGAGATTTTAGGGAGGAGTTGGTAGGATGCGGGGATCAGAGATACGCTATCAATGAGGAAATGTCCCTCGCCAGCTATCCCGCTCTCGTTGATTCTCGCTCCGATGAGAACCTTTTCAACATTGGGGAAATCCAAATAATCAAAATCTATCGTCGCTTTATGCCATTTTCCATCTCCTATATGGGATTTGGGGATTATGTATTTAGCCCTGCCGGGTGAGGTTTCCCTTCCATTTTTATCAAGGGGAATGACGAAAACCGCTAAATTATCGCTTCCTCCAGAGGAAAAGGCTTTGTAATTGAAAATAACTTTACCTTTCAATACAGGGAGGGATTCCGAATTCAAGACGGCGTCCCCTTCACCTGTTGTCCTCAGCTCGACGCAGTAATCCCCCTCTAATGCTTGAGTAGATAATTCAACGAAGACATCCTTTCCAAGCTCGCCTCTTATCGCTGACCTTGACCAATGGGCTGCGAAATCGCCAGCTCTTTCCTCAAAATCCCCATTTGGTGGATATTCGGCTGAAAAGAGGCTAAATATAGGGAAGATGAGGAGAAGGGCAAACAAATTGAGATTCATTCTTCCTCCCTCCTTTTCTCTCCATATATTACAACAAACCCTCCCTCGCCATAGCCTTCCTTCGGCGCTTCTACTTCTTTGATGCTATCCAGCTCGCCGAAGAGGGTTTGCAATGCCCTGATGTTGGTGAAATCAAGTTTACGCAACATATCAATGATTTCCTTGCTTGAATAGAATTTCGCGACCTTGTAAAACTTGCTCTTTTCCTTTTTAGCCTGATAAATCTTCCCCAACTTGCTATCCTTATCAATAATCCCCACTATCACCCTCCCGCCTGGCTTCAAGACCCTTTTCGCCTCCTCCAAGACCTTTAGGGGATTATCAACGAAACAGAGGGTAAAGGCAAGAAGGACGAAGTCAAATTCCCCATCTTTAAAGGGAAGGTCCTCTCCTCTTCCCAGTATTCCCTCAATTCCCCTTTTCCTTGCAATCTCCAGCATTTTCTCCGAGGGGTCAATTCCGATTTTTATACCCAGTGGCTGGGCGAATCTTCCCGTTCCTACACCAACCTCAAGTCCTCTTCCTTCCTCAGGGATTGCCCTTTTCAGGGCTTCCAATTCGCTGAGGTAGGCTAATTTATGTTCCTCAAACCATTCATCGTATTCTTCAGGGAAAAGCTCAAAGACGCTTTCCTTCATTGGATTTATTATACCAGCAATTTCTTCAAGAAGAAAAGAAAAATCAGAAGCAAGGAGAAAAGGAGAGAGCGGTGCTCTTTATTTTCCCAAACCGTTGACCACTGGAATTTTCCTTCGCTTGTGATTCGCTTTTTAAGGGAGGGGAAAAAGGCGGGAACTGATAGTTTGTAATGAATATAATCATCCCCGAATTTTCTCTCCAGGAAAACTTCCTCCCCTTTAATTGTGGGGATATAAATCAGGGCGAAAAGGAAAAGGTAAATGGGGATAACGACGAGGGGATAACCGCTGAGGAAGCTGATTCCCAATCCCATCAGAAAGCTGCCGAAATAAAGCGGATTGCGGGTGTAGGCATAGGGACCGCTAACCGTTAACTGCTCGTTTTTCCTTATATGACCGGCTGAGATGATTCTCACTATTTCACCGATGATAACGAGTCCTGTTCCGATGAACAAATAGATATCCTGTGGTTTAGCGAAGACGAGACAGGCGAGGGGAAAGAGGAGGTGGAAAAGGGTCCTTTTTTCCGCGAGTTTATTCAGAATCCTCATCTTTTCTCCAACATCTCCTTAATCAATTCAACTGTTTTCTTGAACATACCTTTCTCTCCAAGCTGAGATTTTATTTCCCGAAAGAGCATTAACTGTTTGTTTCTTTCTTCCTCATCTAATATCAGCTCGCAGATAAGGGTTGCAAGGAGGGAAGGATTTGCCTGCTCCTGTATGAGCTCGGGGATCTCCTTTCTTCCCAGAACTATGTTTGGAAGAGAGATATAGGGAAGTCTCATTCTTCTAATCTTATATTCCAGTTTAGTTAGGAGCGAGCCTTTATAAACAACTATCAGGGGAGTTTCCAAGATAGCGGCTTCAAGCGTTGCGGTCCCCGATGTGACTATTAAGGCATCGGAGGCGCTAATGACCCTTTGAGATTGTCCCGCCCTCATATGAACTATATCGCTGTTTTTCTCCCAGGCTGATTGTTTGATTTCCCATTTTGGAGGCAGGATTTTATTTATGAAAGAGAGGAGGCTTTCCGGTGGGCTGATAACGAACTGAGCGGTCGGAATTAATTTTTTTATAAAGGGAATGGTTTCAAGGAGCGTAGGGAGGACATAGCGGATTTCCTGAATCCTGCTCCCCGGAAGCAAGCCGATAGTGGGTGCATCCTGCAAACCGAGTGCAGCCCTCGCTTCCTCCTTCTTTTCCTTCACCAAGATATCCAAAAGGGGGTGTCCGAAGAAGTAGGCTTCTATGCCATATTTTTCTAAAGCGGATTTATTCCAAGGGAAGATGCATACGACTTTATCAGCGGATTGCTTCAATCTTTCCACATTTTTCCCTACTTCCCTTTTCCAGGAGCCGGGTGGGATGAAATAAAGGGTGGGAATGCCTTTACTTTTAGCCCATCTTCCAAGGCGAAGATTGAAGGCACCGAAATCTATGAGGATGAGGAGGTTCGGTGGATTTTCAGAGAGGAATCCTTTGATTCTCTGTAGAGCCAAGAGGAAGAAGGGGACGACCTTGAGGGATTCCACTATGCCAATTGCTCCCTTTTGTGTGGAGTGAATCAGGATGGCTATTCCCTCCCTCCTCATATGCTCTCCCCCCATCCCCCAGAATCTCACATTCGGGATTTCTTCTTTTATTCTTTTCGCCAAGAAAGAAGCGTAGAGGTCGCCCGAGGTCTCCCCTGTTGATAGGAAGATTTTAACCTCTTCTTCTCGCAAGGTGTTCAAGTTGCCTGCCAGCTCGGCTTTTTCTCATATTCTCCACAAACTCCAAAAGGCTTAATAGCTCCTCGCTTTTATCAGGTATCTCCTCTTCCACTTTCTTAATGCCTTTGCCGAGGGGCAATTTGGAATGGAAGAGGATTAGACAGGCTTTTTTGATTTGATTTCTCACGGATAGGGGGATACCCGCCCTTCTCATACCGACTTTATTAGGTCCAGCGACTTTCGCTGGTCTCCCATCAACTATCATAAACGGTGGCACATCCTGAACGACCTTAGAGTATCCTCCAATCATAGCTAAACGTCCCACACGTACCCATTGGTGAACGCCAACTATCCCACCAAAAACAGCCCCATCCTCTATGACGACATGCCCGCTTATACCCACATAATTCGCCATTACGACATTATTCCCCACCTTGCAATTGTGCCCTATATGGCTATAAGCCATCAATAGGTTGTTTGAACCGATTTCCGTGCAGCCTTCCTCAAGGGCGCGATGGATGGTGACGAATTCCCTAATCTTGTTGTTATCCCCTATGACTACATAGGTTTTCTCTCCTCTATAGCGGGAATCTTGAGGCGGAGCGCCTATTACTGCCCCGGGAAAAATTTCGCAATTTTTTCCAATGATAGCATTTTCCATAATAATCGCGTGGGTATGGATTATCGTTCCTTCCCCTATTCTCACATTCGGTCCTATAAAAGCATAGGCTTCAACAATCACGCCCGGCTCCAATATAGCCGAGGGATGAACGACAGCAGTGGGATGGACGAGGGTGTTAAGTTCCATTTTATTTCACCTACCTGCTTTCCCTTTGCGCGCCTTCCACTGCCTCATAGGGTTCTTCTCTCTCGACCAACATAAAGAGGAATTCTCCTTCTGCAACGAGTTTTTTATCAACCCTCGCCGTTGCTTTCACTTTGCCCGCGTTTCCCTTCGTTTTCAATATCTCCACTTCCATTATAAGGGTATCGCCAGGGTGAACGGGATTTCGGAAGCGAACCTTATCCATACCGCCGAAGTAAGCGAGCTTTCCTTGATTCCCTGTCATAGAGAGAAGCAAAACCCCTCCCACCTGCGCCATCGCCTCAAGGATAAGCACACCGGGCATTATCGGTTGTCCTGGGAAATGTCCCTGAAAGAAGGGCTCATTTATGGTAACATTTTTAAGCCCAATGGCTTTCCTCCCGGGCTCTATTTGTATAATCCGGTCAACGAGGAGGAAGGGATATCTATGAGGGAGGATTTTCAGGATATCGTTGATATTTATCACGGTGTTTTGCACCTCCTACTAATTGTTTGTTGGGCAATCCTCTTTACTAATTCAAGGTGAAGGCTATGACTCGCCTTGATGGCTATGATGTGGCAATTTATATAGCTCCCTAAAAGGGAAAGGTCGCCTATTAAATCAAGGATTTTGTGTCTCACTAACTCATCTTCAAATCGTAAGGGAATGGCAGGTCCATCGTTGGTGATCAAAATCGCATTCTCCAATGACCCGCCCAATGCGCAGCCGTTTCTCAGCAGTTCTTCTACCTCATGTTCAAAGCCGAAAGTCCTCGCCGGGGCTATCTCTTTCTCGAAAACAGCCTCATCTACAATGAAGGAAGCGATTTGCTCACAAGCGTAGCAATGATTGAAGTCTATTAGATAAGTTATCTTCAGCTTGGGGTAGGGGATTGCCAAGATGTGAGCTTCTCCGTTTTTCACCCAAACATTTTCCTTTAAATTTATGATATTTGCCTTCTTATCTTGTTCAATAACTCCCACCCCTTTAATGAGAGAAACATACTGAGCGGAGCTTCCGTCAAGGGCGGGTATCTCTTCACCTTCCACCTCGATGAGGGCATTGCTTATCCTCATTCCGTAAAGAGCTGCGAGGAGATGTTCAACAGTGAAAATAACGATGCCATCTTTCCCAAGAGATGTGCGACGCTGAGAGTAAAAGATATTTTCAAAGGAAGCCTCAATTAAGAGGGGAGGTTCAACATCCAAACGACGGAACAATATCCCCTGGTCTGGTTCCGCAGGGTGTATGACGACCCTTGAGGACTTACCCGTGTGTAAGCCTTTCCCTTTTATTTCTATTGATTCAGCAATTGTCCTTTGCCACATTCCTTATTAAAAGCCGAGTTTGACGGAGGCAGCCACGCCAAGTTTCCCCTCAAGTGAAAATACCTCCAAATCCACAAGGGGGAATATCTGTGCTCCGAAGCCGAAATTGACTTTCTTATTCGCATATTCGGCCATCAGGCGGCTCTTTTGGGAAAGGGGCAAGACAACGCCAGCGAAAACCCCATCCAATACCTTTCCCGAAGCTATGCCCGCGCTTACTTGAGGAGAACCAAAGGGAAGCCCCGTAGTTTGGGTAGCGACTTTAGTGATTGTAATGGTCTTTGTTGCCACAGCATAAACGGAGTTCCCTATCTCGTCGCTCAAATCAACAACCCCCACAGCGATGGAGGGAAGCGCAAGTCCCTCTTGAAGCAGACCCAGCTTCCCGTTAAGCAATGTATGGACTTCTCTATTGCTTACTCTCGCTGCAGAGATCTCCCAGTTAGCTATCAGCCCAGCGCATCCGCCAGCGGTCTTCATTTCCTTTGAACTGCTCCCAATGAGAGCAACTCCTGCCATCTTAACAGTTTCAGCCGTGGGAGCCGTGATCAAGCCAGAATACCCGTAAATCGTTGGCTGGGCAGAGAAAGCGACGCCCAAGGAGAAAATCAAGAGATAAGCCAGCAAAAACTTCTTCACTTTTCAGTTCCTCCTTTCTCTATTTCTTCTATTTTCTTTTCTATCTCTTTCAATTTCTCTACAATATCGGGAAGCCTTTGAAGGAGGGCGAGCACCCTCATCTGCTGGGTATGGGGGCGCGCGGGATAGCCTGAATAAACGCTGTTCGGAGGGACATCACCAATCACTCCCGCTTGGGCAGCGATGGTGGAGTTGTCCCCTATCTGTATATGGTCAGCTATCCCAGCTTGCCCGGCGAGGGTTACATTCTTCCCTATCTTCACGCTTCCCGATATTCCAACCTGAGCAACTATGATGCTGTTCTCTCCTATCTCTACATTATGAGCGATTTGGACTAAATTGTCTATCTTTGTCCCTCTTCCAATCCTTGTCTCTCCCATAGTTGCCCTATCTATCGTAGTATTCGCACCTATTTCCACATCATCCTCTATGACTACTTTGCCTATGTGGGGGATTTTCAGGTGCCTATCCTCGGACTTCACATAGCCGAAACCATCTGCACCGATAACCGCTCCCGAGTGAATTATGCAATTGTCTCCTATCTCTATATGGTCGTAAATCGTAACTTGAGGGTAAATCAACACATTCTTCCCCACCCTACAATTCTCCCCTACATAACATAGGGGATAAATTATCGTTCCATCTCCGATTGTTGTGTTTGCTCCTATATAACAGTAGGCGCCAATGGAGATGTTTTCCCCCAGCTTGACTCCCTTCTCGATGATGGCGGTTGGATGTATGCCGGGCGAGGGCTTCCTCCGATGAGAAAAGAGCTCCAAAGCCTTTATCAATGCGAGGCGGGGATTGGCGACATAGATTGCGTTCTTTTCCGTTTCCCATCCCTCTTTCAATATAAGAGCGGAAGCGCCGCTCTTCTCCGCAAGAGGGAGAAGCTTCTCATCTTCAACGAAGGCAAGATCGCCTTCCCTTGCCTTATCCAATGGAGAAATCCTGTGGAGAATGATATGAGGGTTGCCTTTTATCTTCCCTTCAATATGCTTCGCCACTTCCCTCAAGGTAAAGGGCATCTTCTCTTCACCTCTTTTATAACTCTCTCGTATCCTTTTATCTTTTCGCTAATTTTCTTCTTTCCTTCATCAACCTGCTGGGAGAAGCTTTCCATCTCGCTCGCTATTTCCTTTTCCAACTCTGAGGTGGGAGTAGGAACGGCTATAAGAGAGGGAGATCTCCACCAGGGAGAGAGGGGAGAGGGTGGGGAAGGAGGAGCAAGGCTAATCCTCTTTTCTTGGTGGGGAACAGTTTCCTCAATTTTTGGAGGGCTTGACCACTGGGAGAGAAGCGATTGGAAAGCGGTATTGAGTTTGGATTCCAATTCCTGCGCCTCCTTGTTTTTTCTTTCAACTTGCGCTGTCAGGATTTGAAGGCGAAGGGAAAGAAGGGAAGTAGGATTCTCCTTCTTCCACTCTTCAATAACTTTGGGAAGGGCTTCAAACTGTCTTGTTTTCGCTTCTTCTATCTTCTCTGGTTCAACCCTCATTTTTGCCTCAATATCCCCTAATTCCTTTATGAGCGAATTATATAGGTTCTCCCTCTTTTCGCCTATTTCCTTCAATAGACCATCATAGAGGGAAACTACCTCCCCGAGGGAAATGCCTCTTCCCATCTGAAGGAGGAAAACAAGAAGGAGGCTTTTATTTATTAAGCGCCTGTATAACCTTATCAGTGATATCAACTCCACCGTATAAAACTACTTGATTTGAGAGAACCAGGGAGAGGTTATTTGCTTTCGCTACCTGCTCAATTGCCTTCCTGATTGCCTGGTCTATGTAGGTTCCTAAATCTTCACCTTCTTTAACGCTTATGCCAAGCTTCTGCAGGCGAGTTCTTATATCCTGGTCCAGCTTGTTTATGATTTCTTGCCTCTTTTGGTTGAGCTGATTGTTATAATCCTGAACAATCGCGTCTATATCCTTGGAGGCTGTCTGACGGAGGGTTTGAAGCTCGTTCAATCTCTGTTTCTGAGTGTCATTTAAGTTTTGAAGGTTTTCCAGGTTTTGGAGTTCCTTCTGTCTGTCGCTTGCCAGAGTTTCCAGCTCCTGAAGCCTTTTCTTTTGGCTATCCGTTAGATTTGGTTTAGCTAATAGCTGCTTCAGTTCCTCTCTTTCCTGCGTGGTGAGCATATAGTTGCTCACATGCCTATTTATTATCTCCTGCAGGCTGTTTGCATAATCCTGAAGCTGTTTCTGTGCGTCATCGGCGTGTGTGAACGCATTTAGAACCCTTTGCATATCCACATAGCCAATTCCCTGAGCTTGAGCTTTTGCACTTAATAGCGTCAAGCATAACAGCGGCACAAGGACCAAGAGTTTTTTCATTTTGCTTCACCGTTCCTTTCTTATTATTTGTCTTTTTAAATTTTACCATACATTTATTTAGATAGCAAGTAGGCAATATTTGTTACTCCTCTCTTCCTGGGGTTGGCAGGTTCAGGCGTCTAATGAGATATCTGAAACTGATGTAGTAGATTAAGAAGTATAGAACGCCGAGAAGTAATAGGAGCCAGGCTTTGTGAGAAAGTCCCAAATTAAGGAAGAAATCTATCAAGCCAGCCGAGAAGCTGAAGCCACTTTTTGCACCTAATAGATGGGCAACGACGAGAGAGGAGCCGGTGAGGACGGCGTGAAGAACATAGAGCTGAGGAGCGAGAAACATAAAGGAGAACTCTATGGGTTCCGTAACCCCTGTTACTATTGAGGTCAAAGCTGCGGATAGCAATATCCCTCCAGCTAACTGCTTTCTCTCCGGTTTAGCCTCCTGATACATAGCGAGGCAGACGGCGGGAAGGGCGAAAAGCATTATCGGGTAAAATCCCGCCATAAAACTTCCCGCTGATGGGTCTCCAGCGAAGAAGCGTCCCATATCGCCATGATAAACCTTACCGCCAACCTGATAGGTTCCGAAGGTAAACCAAACGAGGCTATTTATGATATGATGGAGTCCGAAGGGAATGAGGAGCCTGTTCATCGTTCCATAGATGAAAAGTCCAATTCCGCCCGACTTTACCATCCATTCACCGAATCTTCCAATAAGCTCTTGAATGGGTAGCCATATATAACCGCAGATTAGAGCCAAGAATAGGGCGGCGAAAGCGGATATTAGGGGAGGAAAGCGCCTTCCTCCGAAGAAGGCAAGGAAGGGAGGCAATTTCACTTGGTGAAATCTCTCATAAAGATAAGCGGAAAGGAGCCCTATGAGAATCCCTCCCAATACTCCCATATCTATCTTCTCATTTATCTGTTTGAGGGTGGCGGAGAAGACGAGGTAGCCCACGAGCGAGGAGAGCCCGGCAATACCTGCCTGAGATGTGAAGCCGATTGCCACTCCCACTGCGAAGAGCAAGGGAAGGGCATCGAAAAGCGCCTTGCCCGCTTGGCTCATTATAGGGATATTGAATATATCCTTTGCACCGAGACGCAAGAGGATGGCAGCAGCGGGAAGGACGGCTATGGGGACGAGGAGGGAAGTTCCAATTCTTTGAAGCAGAGCAAGTAAACGAGAGAGCATATCCTTTGCCTCGCTTTCCGAATTTTTAGGGAGAGGGACTCCCCAATCTATTTAGAGCTTCCTTAGCTCTATCATTTCCCGGGGAGATAGTCAAGATTTTCTCGTAAACGGATTTAGCCTTGTCCTTTTCACCCTTTTCCTCATAGGTAGAAGCAAGGGTAAACAGGATTTCCAAATCTTGCGGTTTTTCCAGGGAGAGTTTCTCAAGCAGGTTTATCGCCTCCTGGAGGTTTCCCGTCTTCTTCGTGACCAAAGCGAGCTTTAATTTGTAACTTGTGTCTTGAGGATAAAGATTAACGAGATTTTTGTATGCCTCCATTTCCCTCTCAACATCGCCTTTGACCTCAAAAGCGAGGGCGAGATACTTCCAAGCGATACCGTCGTCCTTTTTCTTTTTTACAAATTCCTGAAAAATTTGTATCGCTTTATCTACATTTCTCCCCTGCTGGAATTTGTCCCTTGAAAGGAGCCTGCCTATTTCCTCTTCCATCGCTTCATTTGGTTCTTTCTTCACCTTCTCCAGGAAAAAGGATAGACAATCATCAAGAGAATTCGCAGCGATGGAGAGATTCACCAATGCCCTAATCGCGGATATGTTCTTCGGTTGTTGATTTATCATCTCCTTGAGGAAATAAGATGTTGAGGGGATTTGTTTGGTTCTTGAAGCGAAGGACACCAAATTAGAATATGCTTCATCGTTTTGGGGATTTTTTGAGATGAAGTCCCGATAAAGGGCGAGAGCTTGCGATATCTTCCCCTGTTTCTCAAGTAAGGAGGCAAACCTATTCAATATCCAAACATTTTGAGGCTCTAATTCCCTTATCCTTTCATAGACCTTAATCGCCTCATCGTATTGCTTATCCTTCTCCAATGATTGCGCCAATCTCGTCAAAACGGGTATATCCTTTGGATAGCGTTCAGCAAGCTTCTTTATTTCCTCCAAAGCCTCCTTCTCTTTTCCCATCTTCTCAAGCAGACGAGGGATATTTAGGAGGTAGAAGGAGCTTGCGGAGAGCTTCTCCATCTCTTTATAACATTTCAGGGCTCCTTCATTGTCGTTGTTTTTCTCCAAAAGAAGCGCCTTACGATAAAGGAGTTCTATGTTATCGGGCGCTATTTTCAGGGCGGAATCGTATTCTGAGAGAGCTTGCTGGGCTTTGCCTTCTTCCTCATAAATTCCCGCTATAAGGAGATAAGGCTGAACGGACTTCTTATCGATCTCCTTCGCTTTCTGATATTTCTCTATTGCTAAATCCTTTTTCCCTTGCTCTTCCAATAATTTGCCCATCTCCAAAAAGGGAGAGATATCCTTCGGATGGCTCTTCGCATAATTTTCGTATTCCTTTATAGCTCCCTCCTTATCCCCCTTCTTGTTCAGGGCTTCAGCGATTGCTTTACATAGTTCGAAATTGTCAGGTGCTATCCCCTGCGCTTTCCTGTATTCAGCAATTGCTTCATCATATTTCCCCTGTCTTTCAAAGATGGAAGCAATTCTGAGATAGGCGGTTATCTCCTTGGGCTGGGAGGAGAGAAGCTGGCGATAGCAGGAAATCGCTTCATCATATTTATTCTGCAGCTCCAGAAGATAGGCTTTATCGTAATAGAACCTAACTTCCTTTGGGAAAAGCTCTATTCCTTTCTGATACATTTCCTCCGCTTCCTTCAGTTTCCCTTGCTGAACGAGGCAGAAAGCGAGATTCTCCATTGCTTGTTGGTTTTTGGGGTCCAATTTCAAAGTTTGCTCAAATATTTTGCCTGCCTCTTGAAAGTTTCCCTGCTGGAAAAGGGACAATCCCAAATTATATTGGAATGTGGGATTTTTGGGTTCCATTTTTGTGAGCTGTCTCCAAATAGCCTCCGCTCCCTTCAAATCGCCGCTTTCCTGTTTCGCTACAGCTAAATAGAAGAGGATAGATTTATCGTTTGGTTGATGTTGGAGCGCCTTTTGAAGATAGGGGATGGCTTCCTTCGCTTTTCCCTGGGAGAGGGAAAGCTCGCTGATAGCGAGATAAGGAGGGATATAATCTGGTTGAAGGGTTATCGCTTTTTTGAAATAGCTTAAAGCCTCTTGAGCTTTCCCTTGTTGAAGGGAGATTAAGCCGAGATTGAAGGAGGGGATAGCGCTTTTGGGCATAAGTTTCTCCGCTTCCTTGAAGCTCTTTTCCGCTTCCTTCCATTTCTTCTCCTGTGCATAAATCACGCCTAAATTAAGATGAGCCTCCGCGTTCTTCTTATCCAACGCTACCGCTTTCTCAAGGTTTTCTTTCGCTCTCTTGAGGTCCTTCATTTGCAAATAGAGCGCGCCGAGCTTGGCATAAGCGAAGCCGTTCTTGGGGTCAAGGGAGATGGCTTTCTTAAAGTTGGCTTCCGCCTCCTTTGTTTTCCCCTTGCTTAAGTAGAGCAAGCCGAGATTTATATAAGCGGGCGGGAGATTAGGGGCTATTTTTATCAATTCCTGATATTTGCTGATTGCTGAATCTATCTTGCCCTGCTGTGCGAGGGTAAGGGCTTCCTGAAATAGAGCCTTTGGGTCTTTCTGGGCAAGGGAGAGGAAAGAGAAGAGAAGGAAAAGCGGGACGATTTTCCTCATTTTTCCTTTCCGTAAACCTCCTCGGGAGAAAAGACTTTTATCCCTTCTATTTCAAGTCTATCTCCTCTTAAAACCCTGTGGAAACAGCTTCTATATCCTGTGTGGCAAACGGCGGGCGGTGCCTCAACTTTTAAGAGGATTGCATCGCCGTCGCAGTCAAGCCAAATCTCTTTTACCTTCAGGAAGTTGCCGGAGGTTTCCCCTTTTACCCAGAGCTTCTGCCTTGACCTGCTATAAAAGCAGGCTATTTTATCCTCAACCGTCTTTTTCAGGGATTCCTCGTTCATATAAGCCACCATAAGGACTTCGCCGGTCTTTTCATCCTGAACAATTGCCGGAACTAATCCATTAGAATCAAATTTTACATCCTTTATCCAGTCCATCTTCATCCTCTCCTTATGAAATGCGAACGGGAATACCTTTGGAGGAAAGATACTCCTTTATTTCCCTTATAGTGTATAAACGAAAATGAACCATTGAAGCTATGAGCGCGGCGTCAGCCTTGCCAATTGTTAAAGCTTCCTCAATGTGCTGGAGATTTCCCGCTCCGCCCGATGCGATTACGGGAATGGATACCGCTTCCGCTATCTTTCTCGTCAGTTCTATGTCGTATCCCTCCTGGGTTCCGTCTTTATCAATGCTCGTGAGGAGAATCTCGCCCGCACCGAGTTCCTGCACCCTTTGCGCCCATTCAATCGCATCTAATCCCGTTGGCGTTGTCCCCCCCTTAACGAAAACCTCCCATTTGTTGGGGGAAATGCGTTTAGCGTCTATCGCTACAACTATACATTGGGCGCCGAAGGTCTCCGATGCTCCCCTTATGAAGTCGGGATTCGCAACCGCGGCGGTATTTATTGATACCTTGTCCGCCCCAGCTTCCAGAAGCCTCCTTATCTCATCAATCGTTCGGATTCCACCGCCGATGGTGAAGGGGATGAATACCTCCTCGGCGCATCTCTTAGCTAACTCTATCATAGTTTTCCTTTCCTCAATTGAGGCTGTGATATCAAGGAAGACAACCTCATCCGCCCCTTCCTTATCATAGAAGGAGGCGAGCTCGACTGGGTCACCAGCATCCCTAAGATTTATGAAGTGTGTTCCCTTAACGACCCTTCCGTTTTTCACATCAAGACAAGGAATGATTCTCTTCGCTAACATATTAAAAATTTTAGCGATAGGATGAAATAATGAAAAGTATTTCGTTCAATTTTGCATTCGCTTAGTCCGAATCGTTCTTCTTTATGGGAACTCCTCTCAAAAAGAAGATCATTTCAGAGGAACAAGCGTTGGGGGAATGAAAAATGAATAAAAGAAAATGGAGAGCTGATTCTTTCCCAATCTTAAAGGGAGGGAGATTGAATTCTCAATCTCTTATCACCTCCACTTTCCTTGGCTTGAGCCAGGGAAATTGAAAGAATTTTTATCATTGCTGGTATGGGTAAAGGTTTTGGAAACGGAGAAGGATAAGGAGTAGAAATAGTGATTGTGAAAAAATTTAAGTCTCTTCTAATTTAGGTGGGCGGAAAGGAGATATTATGTATGTCAAAAATAACGAGACCAAATTAAGAGAAAGAACTCTATAATGTGGAACTATAAGGATGGTCTTGTAAGAGTGGAGGAAACCGATCCGTTATGAAAAACCTATACCCATAGATGCGAGCCTGAACGCTTTAGCGTTCAGGCGTGGCAATCTCCTATTTTGGAGGGATTATGACACATTCCATTAAATAGAGATTGCCACGGGCTCCCTACGGGAGCCCTCGCAATGACAAGCCCCCGCTGTCATTGCGAGGAGCGAAGCGACGAAGCAATCTCAAAAATAGATTGCCACGCCCGCCTTCAGCGGGCTCGCAATGACAAAAAGGTAGGTTGCCACGGCTTCCCTTACGGGAAGCCTCGCGATGACAGATTGTTCGCGGTCATTGAGATGAACGAAGCGAGTCCGCGATCTCGCTTATGACTTTAAATAGGGGTTAAGCCCGAAACAATAATTCAAAATGAAAACTTCTTCATTTAATAATTGCAAAATTTTTAATATTTTTTAAAATCTTTAAAAATTAATATAGGAGGCGTTTGAGATGTTTTGGAGAAGAGAGAAGTCAGGATTAGCAGGATTTGGGAGGGTGAGCATAATTGCTCTCGTCTTCTCATTAACCCTGTTTATCCTCATTCCCACCCTTTTGGCTGAGCCGGCCGTTCCTCGGCCACCCACTGGTTCACAACTCCCCTCTGGGCGTTTGGTTCTCAAAGCGGAACCAATCAGAATTCAGTTTAGCCCTCAAATGGTCAGGCTCATAACAAGAAATGCCCTTCCTTTCCAAAAATTTACCCTTGAAGAGCTGGGTCTCTCGTCCCAAAAGGAGGTCGTCTTTAAGAACGGAAATAGGATGAATGTTGAGGATTACCTCAATCAACTCAACCAGTTGGAGCAGGAGTTCAACAAGCTCGGTTATTCTCTGAGACAGCCAGGGGAAGTTGTTCTCCAGAAAACCGTGTTGAACAAAGATATCTTTGAACGCACAAGGAAGGCTTTGATAGAAAGCCATTCACAGGAACCCTCCTTTTTCGCTCCTTCTCCTGACTTACTTGAGGCGGGTTTGAAGACGGCTCAAAAGGGCTTGAAGCTTCTTATCCCTAAACCCTTGATAAATCCTGCGTTCTTGGACCCCGATGTATTTAAGAAGCAGATGGAACAGGCAGGAAACACGATACAGATAGTGGAGAAGAAATTGGCTCAAAACAAGCCACAGGAGATAAAGCCGTTGAAGATAGATAAGAGATTCTCCAAGGAATTGGGAGAGGAGGATGAGTTTGCTGTTAAGGTTGAGGCAGGGCTGATAATGAACGGGAAGGGAGATAGGGTGGACCTCACAGTTTATGGCAAAGGAACGGGTTATGTTATGGGAAAGTCGGCGGAGGTTCTCGATGGGAAAGCGACGATGTCTTCCTCAAAGGATAAGGCGAATGCCACCGTTAAATTGAGAGCCGTTGGCTATGATATTTTGGATGAGAGTTGGGATACATTCTACGCTTATCAAAATTCAACTTCTAAAAGCATAGACCAGAGCTACACTGGAAGCTTCACCATAGGTCCAATTCCCGTTACCGTGACTTTAGGATTCAAGGGAGAAGTGGGAATTGATTACGGTTTCTGTATGACCCCAAATTATGTCTCGGGGATTGCCTCTCCATATGTTGATTCCAGTGGCTATGCGGAGGCGGGCGTTGGCTTGGAGTTCGTTAATGCAGGGGCGGGAGCGGAGTTGACTTTTCTTAAGGATAGAATGAATCTTCAGGGAGAATTGGGAATACAATTGGTGGGAGAAGAGCCGATACTCGTCCTCAAATATGCCGGTCAAAACGAGCTTCACGCATTGGATGGAAAAATCTATGCTTATGTGGATATTGATTATTGGATAGGTCATAAGAAATTCAGTTGGGATATATTCGAATGGGATGGAGTGAAGACGAGTGGGTATATTTTGGGTCCGGAAGAATACTGTCAGAGCCTGATAAGTGGGCAGAAGTTCACCAAGGAGACGGTCTCTGTGGTAGTGAAGGATTTGAAAACACAATATAGAACGGGAAATACGCAGATTCTGTTCGGCACCTCCGCTTATAGCCTCACGGAAGTTCCCGCACCTCCCACTAAAACCATCATTTGGTTCGGAAAGGAGATAAAATGGGAGAAGGAAATCGTCCCTCCATCAGATAAGAAGGTCGTGATAGTTATGGAGGTTTGGGGTCCGAGGAAACCAGAGAGAGAAAAAGGGATATTGGAGGAAAACCATCGTTTAAATGTGGACCCAAATGGCGGTGAGATAGTCCTGATTTTAGACCTTGAAAAGGGAACATTCACTGGCGATGCAACCGGCAAGAGAGGGGATACGATTAGGCTGAAGGGCACGGATGGAGAGATAGAGTTCTATATTCCGATGAAATTTACGGCAGCGCCCGCCAAAGCCAAGTGAGGGAAGATTTTGCGATTTAAAATACAGTTCCTTCTTTTCCTCGCCACTCTATCAGCATTTTGCGAGGCTTTTAAGCTTTACAGCCTTCCAGAGGAAAAGCTTCTTTATCTTTTCCGCTATAGAAGCTTGGCAAATTACGATTTCTCAAAGGTGTTCGCAGGTATGGAAAAAGATAAGGCAGTCATTATGCCGGGAGCAAATGGCTCCATTTTCACAACCATATCGGGCGAGATCTCCTATCTTCCCATTGAATTCACAGAAAACCATACAATCCTCTTCTGCCAAATGAAGATTCAATATCTCCATCTCTCTTTGAACGATAGAGAATCCAAAAGCGATACGGAACGGATAAAAAGTGATTTGGAGAAGCCTTTCTTCCTGATAACTGACAAACAGGGGAAATTCCTTTTCCTTGAGGTTGAAAAGGATGTCTCAGAGCTAAGCGATAGCTATCTAAGGGCGCTTCTCGCAATGTTTCAATTCGTCCTCCCGAAAAAGGGCAAGATGCTCAGTTGGGAGACAAGTGAATGCGACCCCACGGGATTATATGTGGCGAATTACAAAACCATTAAGGGCGCTGTAAAAAACACTATTTCTTTTTCAAAGCATAAAGTTAAGTATTTAAAGGAGAAAATAGACGAGGATGAAACTACGCTAACCCCGACGGTCATCCCAAAGGGAGAGACTATTTTTGTATTGGATTTGAAGAAGGGAAACATTATCTCCCTGAAGGGGAAGGAAGAGGGAATGATGTATATTGGCGGAAAGAAGGTGGGGGATTTCAAAAATGGGGTGATTTTAGAGCTGGAGAAGGAAGAAGTTTTTGGGAAGGAGGGGATTTCCGAGATAGCCAATCTTTATCAATCAATGAGCTTGCAAAGGGAAAAATTTTCGCTTTATAAACCACCTTCCCGTGAGGAATCGGAGAGGGTCATTTGCCGAAAAATCCTCGGCGAAGCAACATTGGAAAGCCTCCTTGAAGAGCTGAAGGTTAGGGAAGGAAAGGGAGGGGATATCATTCCTGTTTATCTTAAACTCAAGGCTTTGATTTATCTGAAACCGGAAGTTTGCGATGAGCTGAAAGGGATTTTAAATAGCGAGGATTTATCCATTTCCTCAAAGAAGGTCATAGTTGACGCTTTAGCTTCGGTTGGCAATGCGGAAGCGCAAAGGTTAATCCTTTCCCTTCTCCGTTCCCATCATGATGATACTACCCTATTAATTCCTCTCTTATATTCCCTTTTTGACATCAAAAAGCCCACTCTCGAGACCATAGAGACGCTAAAAGAGTTTGCTTTTAATTGCTCTAACAGGGAGTTGAATGCGCCAGCCCGTTTGATTTTGGGAGTGATGGCAAATAGGTTAAAGGATTCCTCTCCGGATACATCCGCTGAAATAGTTGATGAACTCTCAAAACATCTCTTATCTGCTTCTTCTGAAGAGGAAATCTCCCAGTTGCTATTGGCATTGGGGAATGCAGGGTCGGAGAGGGCTTTGCCCTTGCTCATTGATTTCTCTCGCCACCAGTCGGGAGAAATTAGAAGCTGCGCTGTGCGAGCAATGAGGTTCATCAAGAACGAAAAAGCAGAGGAAGTCCTTCTTAAAGCGCTTATTTCCGATAAAGAGAAATCGGTTAGGAGAGAATCAGCGATAGCATTAAGCTATAGGAAAGTGACGCCTCGCTCCTTTGAGGTGCAGAGAAGGGTGCTGCTGGAGTGCGAGGATGTTTCTTTGAGATTGCAATTGCTGAGCAATCTTTGGGAATCCAGGGATATCTTTCCCTCTGTGAAAGGGTTAGTGGAGAGGTTGGCTAAGGGGGATAAACAGGAGGAAATCAGGGAGGCGGCGAGAAAGCTTATATCAAAGGAGTAGCAAGGTTGTTTAGGTAGTGAAAAGTTGCGAGATTGACATTAGTAAAGTTATGATTTGAAATGTAAAAATGGAGATTGTGAGGAGTAAAGGACTTTTTGTCATTCTTCGCATCTTTGAGATAGGGTCCGTAGTATTCGGAGACGAATTCTATCGCGTCATCGGGGCTTCCTATCCTCTTTCTCTCCTCCGCGGATTCCCTGAACAACCTTTTCCCCAGCTCAAAAGCTGCTTTTATCTGCACCGCCTTCACCATTCCGATTCCCTCAATCTTGCAGAGCTCGGAGACGGGGACGGAATCCAATTCCCTTAAGCTCTCTAAATGATTGAGCAATCTCTTCGCCAATTCCTCGGCGCTCATTCCCTCTTTCCCCGTCCGCAGGATTATCGCCAACAGCTTTGATAAAGGGAAGCTTTTCTGCTTTAGTTCTCAAATTCAGCTCTTCAACGAGTTCCTTCTTTTTCTCCGGTGTTAAAACGCCCTTTTTCGCTCGGAAGTAGACCTCTTCCTTCTTGCTCCACATAGGATAGATGGCATTTTCCACGAGGAATTCAAGAGAAGATTGAGAAAACGATTTTCCTGAAGACATTCCAAAAGAAAACCTCCTTTTCTAAAATGATAGAATCTCGCTTTTCGCTATCAAATATTTTTGAATAATCTCGGAGAGATATTGGACTTGCTAAAAAAAGGAAGGGGGTTTGTCATTGCGAGGGCTCCCTACGGGAGCCCGTGGCAATCGCGGTTTTAAAAAACAAAAATTACCGGAATAATTTTCTATAAAAATATAGATTGCCACGCCCGAACGCTTCAGCGTTCAGGCTCGCAATGACAAAAAGGGCGCGTCCTCGCAGAGACAAAAGATAGACCTCAAAAGTCTGTCATTGCCACGGCTTCCCTTCGGGAAGCCGTGGCAATCTCGGTTCGCAAACCTTTGGTTTGCGAACCGTGTTGGCAAAAGCCACTCGTCTTTCCAAAAAAGAAGGATCGCGAAACCTATCGTTTAAAAATAGATTGCCACGCCTAAATGACTCAGCGTTCAAGCTCGCAATAGCAATGCGGAGGATAGAGAATTAGAATGATTCTCCAATATTATGAGGTCATTCAATTTTTTGACAACATCCTCAAGAAAGAATATCATTAAGAAATACGCCTTTATGGCGAGAAAAGGAGGAAACAGGATGACTTTGCACATCGTTTATGACCATCAGTGTCCGAGATGTGGGGCTTATTACATCCCTTATGAGGATGTCCCCTGTCCAAATTGTGGGCTTATGGAGGAAGAGAGGTTTGATTTCGTGCCTCAAGCGGTTGATTCACTCCTCTATAATCTCCATAGCTACGGCTCGTTTTTGCCTCCCTCTTGGTGGGTTGGCTCCTTGGGAGACCATATCCTCCGCATTCTCTTCATCGTCTTTGAAGCCTTTCGCCAGAGCGGAGAAGCGGATTTCCCCAGCTTCGCAGAGCAAGTTCTCGCTGAAGGGGATTGGGGTGACCAGCAATACTTGGAGAAGCATATCTACGGGATAGCCCTGCGAGTTTATGAGGAAATAGAGAAGGAAGGCTTCCAGCTCGGTGGTACGGAAGAGGAGGAAGGGAAAGAGGAAGAAAGCTTTGACACGGAGGAAGAGGAGGAGTAAAATAAAGTAGAGATGAGCGCAACGGCAGGTTTGATAATCCAAATTTTGAGCGCCATAGCTCTCTTATTCATAATCTTCGCTATGGGAGCGATAATCCTTTTGGCGAGGCGAGTCGCCCTCCTCACCGATGACCTTCGCTCTTTCGTTGATATCTTGAGAGGGAAAATCCCTCAAACAGCGGATAAAGTAACTGAAGCAGCAGAGGAAGCCCGTTCTTTATTAGCCAATATAAGGCGGCTTTCCGATTTAACCCAAAATCTCCAAACCCTTCTATTATCAAGCAAGAAGTTCGCCTATTTCGCGGGAGCTTTCCTCGCTGGCTTGAGGACGGGCTTGAAGATATTTTTTCAATCTAAGAAGAAGTCTAAAAAGGAGGCTGATAAATGTGGCAGAGAACAAGGGTAGCGATGTCCTCGCTATCATCGCCGCCGCCTTGGCGGGAGCGGTAGTGGGGGCGACAATAGCTGTCCTTCTCACCCCCAAATCGGGAGAGGAAATGAGAAGAGAGTTGAAGGAAAGCCTTGAGGACTTAACGGGCAAACTTAAGGAAGTGGGAACCTCTCTGAAAAGGAAAGTGGAGGAATTGGTTGAGAAGGCGAAGAAATCCGCTGAGGAAGAGGAGGAAGGACCCTCTCCCGAGGAGGCTCAAGGTTAGAAATCTGAAGCGAGGATATGTATAGCAGGGAAGCAGAAGAATCAGCTGTTCTCCTCGTTGCCAATTTGATGTGTGCTGCAGCCCGCACCGCTCCCAAGGCGAGGGGAATGGATGATATTGAGACGAGGATAATAAGGGAGGAGAAGGAGAGGCTGGCGGATAAAATGGAGGAGATAGGAAGGGAGTTCGATGTTCCCTTCTTCATAAGGGATGCGGATAATGTGAGGAGAAGCGTTCTCGTCGTCCTCATAGGCACCCGCATAACTCCCCATAACCTTTCCCCTTGTGGCTTCTGCGGTTTCTCCAATTGCGAGGAGATGAAGGTGAAAGGAGGAGTCTGCGCCTTCTCCATCAACGACTTGGGGATAGCGGTTGGCTCCGCCGTCAGCATTGCCAGCCTGCATCATATTGATAATCGCATAATGTTCTCCGCAGGCTACGCTGCTCTCAAGCTCGGTCTCCTTCCTACCGATGTGAAGGTCGCCTTCGGGATTCCCCTCTCCTGCACGGGCAAGAACATCTTCTTTGATAGAAGATGAAAGGGCTTCCCGTAAAGAGGGCTGTCTCCTCAGGAGGAGTGGTTTTCAAGAAAGAGGGGGATAAGGCTTATGTCGTTTTAGTTGGGGTGGAGAGGAAGGGAAAACTGGTTTGGGCTTTGCCCAAGGGATTGGTCGAGGAAGGGGAGAAGCCGGAGGAAACGGCTCAGAGGGAAGTGAGGGAGGAGAGCGGAGTCAATGGAATCCTCGTAGATAAGCTGGGGGATGTTTCCTATTGGTATGTGGATAAAGAGGAGGGAGTTAGGTATCATAAGGTAGTCCATTTCTATTTATTTAAATACACGGATGGCTCGCCGGAGGACCACGATTGGGAGATTAAGGAAGCTCGCTGGTTCCCCATAGATGAAGCGATAAAGGTGATGGAGTATCCAAGCGAGAGGGAGATTCTGGAAAAAGCGAAGGAGATGATTGAGAGGATATGCGGATAACTTTTTTGGGGACGGCGGCGGCTGAAGGGTGGCCGGCGGTCTTCTGTGAATGTTCAGCTTGCCAAAGGGCGAGGGAAAAGGGTGGGAAAAACATCCGCACTCGCTCCTCCGCCCTCATCAATGATGACCTCCTGATAGATTTCCCTCCCGATACATTTTCCCATGCTCTGAATAATGGGCTCTCCCTCTCAAAAGTCAAATGTCTCCTCATCACCCATTCCCATCAAGACCACTTCTATCCCGAGGATTTGGCTATGCGCAAGCCTCCTTTCGCCCATTTACAGGAGGAGAAGATATTGAGGATATTCGCAAATGAAACTGTCGTTGAGAGAATCAAGGGATATAGGCTTGAGGGGAAGGAAACGATGATTGAAACAAAAATCCTTAACCCCTTTGACGAGGTGGAGATGGAGGGCTATTGGGTTAAGGCTTTGAGGGCAGACCATCAACCCAGCGAGAAATGCCTTATATATCTAATAAAAAGCGAGGGGAAAACGATTCTCTGGGGAACCGATACCGGATTCTTTCCCGAGGATACTTGGGAAGCACTTATAGGTGAGCGGTTGGATGTTGCGATTTTGGACACGACGAGCGGACCCCATTCCACGCCAAGCTATCATATGGGCATACCAGAGGTCGTCAGGACGAAGGAGAGGATGCTGAAAGAGGGAATAGCCGATGAGAAAACTATGTTCATCTCAACCCATTTCTCCCATAACGGTGGGCTTCTGCAGGAGGAGCTGGAGAGGGTACTTGAGCCCTTCGGTATATTGCCCGCCTACGATGGTTTCAAAATAGAAATCTGAGGAAAATTTCTATGATTGAGGAGATATGGAAAGCGATTGAGGAGGAGTTTTCCGGGGAAAACGCCAAGGCTTATATAAATCGTATCTGGAGGAACTCTCGTTTCAATTCCTTTGATAAGTTAAGGAAAACGGCGTGGGAGATATGGGAGATTATGGAGGAGATTGGATTGATTCGTGAGATTATTGAATATCCCGCTGATGGAATAACCCATTACGGCGGTTGGATAATGCCCGAGGCTTGGGATGTTGAGGAAGCCTACCTTGAGATAATAGAGCCCCAAGTGGATAAGCCGCTTCTCGCTTCTTATAAGAAATGCCCCCATTCCCTGATGATGTTCTCCGCTCCCACCCCGGAGGAAGGGATTGAGTGCGAGGTTGTCTATGAAGACTCCGATGTAAGAGGAAAAATTGTGTTGACGAATTCTATGGGAGTGGATAAAGCGATTGAATTGTTCATAAGGGGAGCGGTGGGGATAATATCGGATTATCTCGCCGTTTTAGGGAAGCCTTATGGAAAAGAGGATAAATATTACGAGAAAGCTGTTCAGCTTCATAACTATACCATTCCTCCTTGGAAGTTGGAGGGGAAGGGCTTCGGCTTCTCCCTCTCTCCCTCTCAGGGAAGAAGGTTAAGGGAATTGATGGAAAAGGGGAAGGTTAGGGTCAGAGCGATTGTGAGGACCAGGAATTATAATGGGAGCATTCCTCTGGTGAGCGGGCTCTTAGAGGGGGAAAGCGATGAGGAGATTGTGATAACCGCTCATCTCTGCGAGCCGGGAGCAAATGACAACGCCTCGGGCTGCGCGGTTGGATTAGAGGTTGTAAGGGCTATAAAATCCTGCATTGATAAGGGCAAGCTCAAACCTCTTCAAAGGGGGATAAGGCTGCTTTTCGGATTTGAGGTGAGAAGCCTTCAAGCTTTCCTAAATACGATCCCCAATTTGCGTCGTTTTATCGCGGGGATAAATCTTGATATGGTTGGTGCGGACCCAAGCGATGCGAGGGCAGTTTGTAATTTAGCCTTCAATTTCACTCCTTCCTACACCGATTTCCTTTCCCTCCATCTATTGGAGAGGCTTCGCCGAGACCACCCACTTTTCAATTATAAAATCCAAAAATTCGTCATAGATGACAATATTATGGGGGAGCCTTTTGTGGGCGTTCCCTTCTGCCTATTGGGAAGTTGGCCAGACGCCTATTATCACAATTCCCTTGATACTCCCGATATCATTTCCCCAGTTTACCTCTCCGCTTTTGGGAAAGTCGCTGGTTCATATTGCTATTTCCTCGCCAATAGCGGATTTGAGGAAGCTATCTCGCTTGCGAGGTTCGTGAAGGAGAAGGGAGAGGAAGAAATCGGCAGGATATCCCAAAGAGCAAGTTTTGAGGGGAATGTGGAGGAAGCGATTAAGCAGATAGATTTGGCGGTTGAGAGAAATGTTCAAAGGTTGCAATCTTTGAAAAGATTGGTGAGGGGTAGGGGTTTAGTCCCCACTGCGGAGGAATTGGAGAGAAATAAGGATTTCTTCGCTCCAGGCTCATATCTATTCAAAGATGAGGAATTGAAAAGATATATCTCGGAGCTCAGCGAGAGGCTCTACGAATTCGGGGAGGAAAAGAAGAGGGAAATGGAAAGGGATTTAGCTTATATATCAAGGATGAGGGGAGGAAGGAAAACTGAAAGGGAAGGCGAAGTTGATAACGAATTTGAGATAAATGAGAAAGGGAGAAAAATCGTTCCCTTGAGGTTATTTAAGGGTGCTGTAAGCCTTGAGTTTCTCAATGAGAAGGAAAAGGAGAGATTGGAGAAGATTTGTGGGATTAAGGCGGGTTGGGGAGCGCCCGATTGGGTTCAAATTGCCCTCTTCCTCTCAAATGGAAGGAGGAATCTCGTGGAAATATACGAGATTTTATTAAAGGAAGGCATAAATGTGAAGTTTGAAGCTCTCGTTAATTTAATGGAGTTGTTGAGGGAGAAGGGATTGGTGAGATTCAGACCATATTTAACGAAGGAGGATTTCAAGAGGGCTTTCGCTGAACTGGGATTGCCCAAAGGAGCAATCGTGATGGTTCATTCCTCATTGAGTCGGTTTGGCTATGTTGAGGGTGGAGCGGATACAGTGATAGATGCCCTCCTTGAGAGCATAGGGGCAGATGGGACTCTCGTTATGCCTGCTTTGAGCTTTTCCTGGTTGGGCAATCCTCCCTTCGAAAAAGAGAGGACTCCTTCTCGTGTTGGAGCTATAACGGAGGCGTTTAGAAGAAGGAAGGGGGGTTTGAGGAGTTCCCATCCCACTCACTCAATTTGTGCCTTTGGACCAAAGGCTGAATTAATAGTTTCCCGGCATTCTCCCGATGAATCAGTTTTCTCTAAGGAGGGGGCTTTCGGCAAGCTCTACGAGCTTGATGCTTTCATCTTGATGCTCGCTCCCCTCAATACGAACACCCTTATGCATATGGCGGAGGAATGGGGAGGTGTTCCTTTGCCAGATTTCTTAGGACATATAGTTGAAAATGGGGAGAGGAAAGTAGTGAAGATAAGGAAGGCGCCTTGGCATGTAAATTTTGAGCCCCATTACAGAATCCTCTTCCGAAGAGGGCTTATTAAGTCAACGAAGTTAGGGGAAGAGGAGGTCTATTTGATGAGGGCGAGGGATGTCGTGGATATATCGCTTGAGAACATAAGGAGAAATCCTTTGATGGTGACGGTGGAAGGCTGTGAATGTGCCTTCTGCAGATATATAAGGGAGAAAATCTCCCACTCTCTATAGCGAGCTTGTTAAGCAACCCAATTCGGGAAGCATAGCGATTATCGGAGGGAGACCTTTTCTCCCGTCTCCAGAGACCTTTGGGCAGATTCAAGCACTCTTAGAACCATTAACCCTTCCTCTCCATCCGATTTGGGCTTTTCCCTCGTTTGAATACAGCGAATGAATTCCTCACATTCCGCCCTTAGTGGCTCGGTTAGGGGAAGGGCGGGTGAATGAATATCCCCATAGCGGGGAGTGAATGTGGTCATAATAGCGTTCGGCTTGATATCTATGGAATGTTCATAGACCTTAAGCTTCTCAAAGGGCTCAACATCGTCAAAAATCAGCATCTTCTGCTCACCCACTATCAAAACCCTCCTTATCTTGTGGGGAGCCAACCAGCTCACCTGTATATCCGCCATTATGCCGGAGGGAAAATCCAAATGAATGAAGACTATATCTTCTATTTCCTTCTGAAGGAAACAGC
>Ga0080004_1157556_pt1 | contig 31294 bp, 33 predicted proteins | sample WasSprMetagenome_FD_69207 | JGI IMG/M metagenome (GOLD analysis project Ga0080004, IMG submission 69207) | Sulfidic aquatic microbial communities from Washburn Spring, Yellowstone National Park, USA - WS (SPADES assembly) (version 2) | ecosystem: Environmental > Aquatic > Thermal springs > Hot... | reverse complement strand
TTCAACGGACTTGAAGACTTAGTGAGCATACGCACTAAGACGCCGCCTCTGGTGACTCTAATAGAGATCTCAACTGGCATAATTAACATGTGTGATGGCAAAGTTGCGAAAAGAAACAGAGAAGAACAATACAGAATATAAGTAGAGTAGTTTTCAGACCTCTAAGCTCGCGAGGCATGATCTAGTCGTTTTTACTACTTCATTTGATCGTCTCCTTTAGTTAAACAACAAAACGACGATCAAGCGAGAACAGGACATCGTAACGGTGTTAGTTGTACTGATATTGAGGTTTATGTTTCTTCCACATGGTTACAAGGTTGGTTGAGGTCTCTGTGATGAGGGGCACTACGACTACCCAGTAGGGAGTGCTCTCTTAATCCTCGTGACTGGTGACTACGAGCTCCACGTGACTAGAAGGGAGACTTGCAGTGACTAAGAAAACGCCGTGTTGATTAGAGCTAGTAGCGTGTCAAGTAGCCTTACACTAGCGGGTTCTCTGGTTCTCGCGCTCACTGTAGTGCTTTGTATAGTAGGTATTCTGTTTCTTTTACTCTGAGCCCTGTGTTTACTAGTAGTTCTATTAGTTTGTGTTTAGATGCGTCTACAGGTATTTCTATGTTTTTAACCCCATGTGCCCTGGCTATGTTTCCTAGGCTATTGATTACTACTTCTACTGGTTCTAGTAGGCTGTATGTGGATAGTGCAATTGTGTCTACTATGATTTCACTGTTGATACTGTATAGTGCATAGGCTACTACTCTACTCTTCTTTTTAACTACTAGTGCTCTTTCAGCTCTATAGAGCTTTTTCCTATATATGTATTGATCTACGTCATCTACAAGACTACTCCAAGTTGATGAGTGGTGTTTTAGACGCAGCCTTATCTTACTAGCTGATACATCTATCACCACGTACTCTGAGCCCAGATCTCTCATATTAATTCTCTTAGGGCTCCCAGTAAGCCAGAATACAACACCTTTAACTCGATAACCATGTTTTAAATAGAAGTTTACAGCACTAGTATTCCAGTCTTTAACAGCCAAGTAGACTTCTCTAACACCCTTCTCAACAAGAACTCTCTCAACTTCACTCAGCAACTTAGATCCTAAACTAAGACCACGATAATCTCCTTTAACAGCAATATTCTCAATATAACCCCTACTACGACACCTATAAGCTAAACAATAACCAACAACTCTACCATCAACCTCAATAACTAAGAATACTAGCCTCTTAGACTTAGACTCTATTAAAGCTCTAAACCACCCAGGATCCTCACTACTCAACTCTTTAAACGACTCCTCATGTATCCTGAGGATATCACTTAAATCCCTCATCCCAGCTCTACGAATACTAATAGACCCCACTAATTCACACATCAAACTCATAATTTAAACTACAACCTACACAATACCCTAAAATATAGTAAACCCTTAAAAAACTAACAAACTATTAACCATATTCAACATCTCTAAAGCCCTTAACACTACGAGAACTCACCATAATTAATAAACCCATCTCATTTTCAAGAAGATCTAAACACTATAAGTCCATAGGGTCTCGAATACTCCAATTTACCCGTTACAGGGTCTACTTTAAACCCTAAACCCTCAAGCACTATGACTCCAAGTAATGGCTCAGGGGAGTCCATTAATACTACTTGAAAACCCCTCTCTATCCATAATTTTAAAGTAGGCTAGTGAAACATCAGCCTTAATCCTCCTACTATTAGCTAATATAAGCTCTACTTCTGCGAGGGGTTTGATATTAAACTCCTCGGCTACACTAAGGGGTATTACTGGGAAAAACGAACCTGTATCAACTAAGAAAAACACCTCTCTAGTCTTTTTCTTTAAAACATCACTGAATATTACAGGTATTCTTATAAAACCCAAATTGAAACCCCTGGTAAAGCATTAATCACCTGGGTATAATACGTTATCACACTAGATTTCACATAGATAGTGCTTGAAAGGAACAGTTTCGGCTCAGTTAAGATCTCTAGTTAACTTCTAAGTAAATAATAATTCTCTACTGCTTTTCTTCGCTTTTCTTCTTCTCAGCTAATTTCTTAATTAATAGTGCTCTCACTATAGTGGCGTACATGTGTAGTTTCCAGGCTTCAGCGTATTCGCCGTATTCCTTAACGACTTTTCTAGCTAACTCGAGGAATTCATCAGCTTCTTCAAGTGTTAACTCACCACGCTCACTCTTATCAAGGTACTCCTTAATCTTCTCCCACTCCTCCTTAGTCAAGGGATTTAACAATGCTAACTTCATAACTCTACGAGCCTCCCTGGCGAGAACCTCGGCAATATCACTCCTAATAACACCCTCACGGCTCAAAACCTCCAAGAAGAACTCGTGGTAATATGTAAAAGCACTAGCAAGCCTCTCAATCCTCCCGAGAATCCTGCTCTCAAGCTCATTAAACCTCTCATATATAAGCTTAAACTTCTCATCTATAAGTCTAAACCTCTCATCGATCATTTTAAACCTCTCATATATGAGTTTAAATCTCTCATCAATTTCACCAAACTTTCTCCCAAGCCAGTAAATAGTGCTAACAATAGCTACTAAGCCCCCAACCCCCCCGATAGCCGCGAGTAAACTCAACACATCAATCAAGTTTAAGACACCACGTAAAACTATTAGCAAGAGTGAATATATATGTGACAATTAAACCGAGATCTCTAATTAGCAAATCACACATCTCTCTCAATAAAACTCCAAACACTTATATCGCTATCCAAGTAGACCCGTTTTTCTAAACACGAGTACTTTAATAGGGTCTATACTTAGCGTAAAAACAGCTGAGTAAATTAGTGTGAAGAAAGCTACACTCATGGAGATAGACTCTACTATTATTCCCACTGTCCCCATACAGGTGAAAACCATGATTACGCCAACTATAGCTATAGTGAGCATTTTACTTGGCTTACTACTCCAAAACCACCTTCTCTCTCTTAATATTAGTACTCTAAATTGACTTGTAAACACCATATTGAGTAGTATAAAGGTTTGCATTTTACTCATATCTAAGTGGAAAACACCGAGTCCTATGTAAACGGCTAATAGAGCCTCTAATAGAAGAGCTACTCCTATAATTGAAGAAGAGATCACAAGTCTCTTAATATCCCATTTTCGAGGGCTAAGAGAAGGCTCTGCGTTATCAGTTGATAGTGATATAGTTGCAAAGTCATTAGCAAATACTAAGAGCACCATACCCATTAATGATAATACATCATAGTGTAGTAGTATTAGTCCAAGTGGTAAAAGCAGAGTAAACTGTATAACCTTTGCTACTTTATTTAAAATCCATGTAAGTGCTCTCTGATATACTCTCCTACTAACATCTATAACATCGACTATCCCCCTTAATCCAGGAGTTAAAAGGACGACGCCCGCAGATCTCTTGGCAACATCTACCGCTCCACTAACAGCTATACCGAGCTCTGCCTGCCTCAATGCTGGAGCATCATTAACTCCATCCCCAGTCATACCGACAATGTGTCCCTTATCCTGCAAAGCTTTAACAACAGCATACTTGTCTTCTGGATAAACCTCTGCAATATAGTCAACTTCCTCTAAAACCTCGCTGAGTTTTTCTCTAATATATGAAAGTGAATATCCTTTATCACCAATTCCCACCCTCCTCGCGATCTCTCTAGCTATTAGGAAAGTGTCTCCGGTTATCATTAATGGTTTAACACCCAGCTTCCTTAGTTCACTTATAAGTTCTTGTGAGTCTGGTCGTGGAGGATCAGAGAAGCCAATAACACCAGCTATAATCATAGATCCTCCTTCTTCACCATAGGCGACAAGCAGTGTTCTTAACCCTCTTTCAGCATATCTTTCTAATACTTCCTCAATACTTCCTGATCCTCCTCCACTTAAACCAATAATTACTTGAGGTGCTCCTAAAACCACTCTTATCTTCCTCCCCTCGAGCTCAACAACACTCTCACTCCTCTTAATTGAGGGGTCAAATGGTGTAAATGATACTTGTCTTCCTCTTCTTACAACCCCTAGTTCTCTAGCTTTTCTATTTATCGCAATGTCTACTGGGCTATCAGAGTCCTCTGGTGAGGCGTAAAGAGCTAGTTCAATGACTTCTTTCTCGCTGTGTACATTAATTGGTGTTATCTCGCTGACTTCAAGAGATCCCATTGTAATAGTGCCTGTCTTATCAAGACAGAGAATATCTACTGAGGCAGCGTCTTCGACAGCATCAAGTCTCGTTACTAAAACACCTCTCTCTGCTAGTTCTCGTGCTCCCACAGCCTGCATTATTGTTAAAACTGCTGGAAGAGCAACAGGTACACACCCCATTAATATCGCTAGATCAAATGTTAAAATCGAGATAAACTCATTCTTTAAACCTGAAAGGAGTATATAAATGTCAGCGAAGATCATTACTAACACTCCTACATACATAGAGTACTTAGTTATTGCTAACATAATCTCCTCTGTGTGTGATCTTGGTCTCGCGATTTTAACAAGCTCTATAGTTTTTCCAAAATACGTGTTTTTACCAGTATTTACCACGAGACACTTAGCACGACCTCTTTTAATAATTGACCCGGCGAAAAGCACTCCACCTCGTGTCACCTCGACTGGTAAACTCTCCCCTGTTAAAAGCGATTGATCAACTGACACCTCACCCTCAATGATCTTGCAGTCAGCTGGTACAATATCACCAAGCTCAACAATTATGATATCACCTGGTACAATGAGGCGAGCCTCTACATCTCTGAGTACACCACTTCTCAAAACCTTAGCCTTAGGAGCCAGCTTAGATCTTAGCATTTCAAGAACCTTCCTGCTAGACTCGTGGTGGAGAAACCCAATAATAGCATTAATGACTAAGAGAGATGTAATTATTATGGTTTCAATTACGCGTCCAATAATGAGAGAAAGCAATATAGCAATCTCCAGGAGCCAGGGCATGGGGCCCCAAAATCTCTTCAAGAACTCTAATACAGGGTTCTCTCTTTTCTCCTCAATAACATTAGGTCCATAGGCACTCAACCTCATCTCTGCTTCTTCATCACTTAAACCACTAGGCTTAGAGCCCAGTAAATCGAAGGCCTCATTAATAGATATTTTCTCAAAATCCCTAGTACTAGTGATCTTACTACTCACATTCTCACCAAACACTACGTTAAGTCATTATTAACGTCTTAAAAGGCAATTTTTAAAACTCTTCTATTACTACTTATTAGTTATTAGTATTTAATTGTAACACGTATAATATGTAGTAGCGTAGCAAAATGAATCAACTAACATACTCATACACCTTGTCAACTAGTTCTTGAACCTCAGGCATTTTCCTAGTTCTCGGCCTCGGAACCATTATATCTACAATTTTTAATACTCTGGCTGGTCTCGGAGACAATATAATCACTCTATCAGACATTAATACAGCCTCTTCAACATTATGTGTAACCATAATAATAGATTTAATAGGTAGTATTGAAGACAACCATATATCTAATACTTCGCCCCTCAAACTCTCAGCTGTTAGTGGATCTAGGTTTGAGAAAGGCTCATCCATTAGTAAAATATCGGGCTCTACGGCTAGTGCACGAGCAATATTAACTCTCTGTTTCATTCCACCACTAAGCTCACTTGGGTAAAAATCTTCAAATTCACTAAGTCCAACAATTTTCAAGGTAGTTCTAGCTTTTTCAATAGCACGGCTTTTCTGTACACCACTAGCTATTAAAGGTAAAATTACATTATCTAACACAGTCATCCATGGTAAAAGTGTGGGAAATTGAAACACGAAACCAATAATGGGTTTTCTACTAAGGTGAAAAATCACCCTCCCACTATCAGGTTTCTCTACACCCGCTATTATTCTCAGTAGTGTTGATTTACCACAACCACTAGGACCAATAATTGAAATAAATTCTTTACCTACACTAAAGCTAATATCTTCGAGCACTTTAATCTCTCTACCCTCACTCACATAGCTTTTTGACACACCCACGATCTCAATAATATCGCCTCTACTCGATAACATAGTAACCACTAATCTTCTTTAGAACTCTAGCCCAAATAGTTTTATTGATAAATATGATTACTAAACTCATAAGAAAAGATGTTAATAAAACACCAAGAATATTGCCGGCAAGAGTCTGTTTATATAGTAAACTACCAACACCCCCCATATCAACAATAAACCCCCCTACTTGAAAATACTCAGCTGCAATTGAGGCATTCCACGCACCACCTGAAGCTGATAACCCACCTGCAAGTATACTTGGTAAGAGAGAGGGTATAAAAACCCTTAATAGATAATATCTCCCCCTTATACCATAGATCTTTGAGAGCTCCAAAATATTCTCCTTTAAGCTCGATACTCCAAACAATAAGATATTGAAGAATGTATACCACAGAGAGCCCTGTAAATATACAAACATCATCACCCCATATGGAAATCCCCGTAAAATCGGTAATAGTATAGGCCACCACATCATTGCGGGAATAGAGGATAATATTTCACCCAACATAACTATTAATACGCCTAGCTTAAACCGTGTGTGAGAAATATAAGCCAATAATATTGATAAAACAAGTCCAACTATTACAGTAGAGTAGACTCTAATAAGAGTTAAAGGCAAAGCCCATAGAAATTCTACTCCATACTTTGTAATCTCACTATACAAGTTATTAGTCATTAGTGTTAGTTTCGTATGGTATAAGTAGAGGAGTATTGGGGGTATTAGAAAGTATAATTGAATAACAATAATCTTACCTCTAATAACGCTATATGCCATAATTAATTTCTCTATTATCAAGCTCCATATTCTAGCAAAAGCTTTTTCAATAACACCATATATTCTCATGAATCCTAAGAGGGTTTTCACTCCAGTATACCTCATAGTGAAGGGATTCCAAATTATAAGGTAAGATACTAGTATAATTATGAATAGTGTTAATAAACCAATAGTGTATGCTACTGTATCTCTATTCTCAAAAGCACTAATAATAAATGAACCTAACCCTTTAAGTCTATATTCAATTCTACCCATTGATATAACCTCAGCACTCGTGAGGAAAAACCAGCCACCTGCCCATGAAATAATACTATTTGCAGCAAGAGAGCTTCTCGAAGCCGGTATGTATATGTATAGAAGTCTGTAGATTAATGGCAATTTATACACAGAAATCAATTGATCAATTGAGGGATCTAGGGATTTAATACTAGAATATACTCCAAAAATCATGTTCCAAACTTGACTAGTCACTATTAAGAAAATAGAGCTTATTTCTCCCCCAGTAACCGGCCCTAGTATAGTAATAAATATTGCGAGAACAGCTGGAAAGAAGCCGAGTATTGGTATTGACTGAAGTATATCAAGTATGGGGAGTAGTATTGACTCAATATATTTATTCTTAGCCATTGCAACTCCAGTAACAACAGCTATTATAAGAGACAACACATAAGCTGTAAACATTCTCCCTAGGCTTAATAGTGTAGATAATATAAGCTCTAGTATTAATTTAAAGGGAACCATTAAATCACCATTAACTATATTTATTAAGGGAGTGTGTTAGTAATTAAATATACTTGGTGTATAAAGAGAGTGTCGAGTAGCGAGCATATTTACATACTTCCACATAATGTACAGCCAGATCATGTCTTAGGATTTCTTGAAGCAATTTATAGTCTCGGTGACTCTGTAGACCCAATGAACCTCGGAGATCTCCTCGGAGAACAAGTCGACATATTACCACATGTGATCGACGTAGCATCATCGCTGAAACTAATAGAAGTTAAAGAGAATGGAAATATCAAGTTAACCAAGTTAGGAGTAGAGGTTGTAAAAGGATATGTTCAACTAGTAAAAAGTAAATTAAGAGATGTTATAGAAAATATTGAGCCATTTAAAACAATAATTAACAAGTTAAAGGCGAAAAAGAAGCTTACAGTAGAAGAATTCACAGAGATATCAACGAGATTTTATCCACACAATACGCGAGAAGCAATTAACACAATACTCCAGTGGGGGGCTTTTCTAGGCCTCTTTAAAATGAGTACTGATGATAAATACATTTATCTTATTAGAAAGTAGGAAAGTGAAAAACCCTCATCACTAAGCTATAGTATTGAATCCCGAAGAGTACTTGTATAAACTAATTTAAATCAATATTTCTAGCTTAATTTAAAACCATATTCATAGGGATATGGAGGTGTCTATGGTAAAATATGATGCGCGTTCTCAGCACTAGTAGCTATAGTTTTAGAGATATAATGATAGCGTTTTCGAAGCTATATAGAAGTAACCCTACCCCTCCACACTGTTACTTAATCTACGACTTAATCTATGAGCCGGAGAATACTGAAGTCCTAGTTAAGCTTTCAGAAAACAACACGGTAGACTCATATGTGCTTATTTGGCGTGGATTAAGAGGGAGTGCAGTACACATATGGGGTCCTAGTGGCTGTGAGCTCTTGCAAAATGTTATAGTAAATCCTATAAGACCACTATATGTAGAGCTCTATGATTACAGTAGAGACCTAGTAGATTGTATTATTAGGCGTCTAAGAGAACTCGGATTTAAAAACTTAGAGATTAAAGTATTTTACGACATGGAGTGTATTGAGGAGACATTTAAACCCAGTGAAAACGAATACTTAGCCATAAAACTCACAAGTAACCATGTGGAGTTATTTAGAGAATACATGAGAACACGCGGTATTGAATTAACTCTTCAAGAAGCTCGAGAACTCACTACTAAGAGAACATATTATGCTGTAATCCTAAATAATGAGATAATATCAGCCGCTGCAACATGTATTAAACTCCCAGAAATACACATAATCTGCGACGTATACACTAAACCAGAATTTAGAAATAAAGGATATGCAAAAGCTGTAACTTCAGCTGTAACTAAGAGAGCTATAATGTCAAGTGCAATAGCACACCTATGTGTAGAAGTGAATAATGAACCAGCTATAAGAGTATATAGTAGACTAGGATATAGAGTTGTAAATACAAGACCTTGGATTAAAGCACAACCATAATAGTAGAGACATTAGAAGTTTAAACTATTTAGATATTTTTACTCATAGAGCTATTATACTTTAAATTAAGAGATGTCTATAAGTAGAGTATAATTATGCCAAGAGCTACTAGTAAAGCACCAATAATAACGTTTAACTGTATTTTCTCACCAGATATTGTTTTCGTAGTCCACTGTGATAATATAGGTGTAAGTGAAGTCGCTATAACAGTAGCTGTAACCCCAATGCTCCAAATAGCATATGTAAAGAGTAATGATCCTATTGTAAGTCCAAAAACACCGGTTATTACTGCGGCTATTAAGAGATTCCTCCGCGAGTTTTCATCTATTTTACCCTCAATTACTAGACCGGTTAATGCAAAGACTACTCCTACAGTCAATAATCTCATAGCTGTTAAATATATGAAATCATAGTAATTTAACGCTATCCTTATTAATACTGTTCCAAGACCCCATGAGATAGCTGCACATGCAGCGTAAAATATACCTTTAAAGTTCTTCACGCCATTTCTACTTGTAAACCCAGTGCTCACAACGATCCCGGTAAATGCTAGTATTGATCCTAGCAGTATTGTTAAACCACCCTTCTCCCCTAGAAGTAGTATTGAAAGTCCCGTAGCGATAAATATATAAGTATAACTTATCACTACCGCTAATGAACCACCGAGGAGTCTTACTGCCTGAGTGTAAAGGGTATCTCCGAGACCTGGACCTAGTAGTGCAGATATTACAGCTACTAGTAGACCAGGATTAAACTTAACACTGAGGCCTGTGATAAATGTTATTATTGTTATTAAGGGTAGTAAGCCAATTAATGCTCTTAGTCCAGTGAAGATTAGTGGTTTAATGTCTCTTGAATACCTAGATATAATAGCTGGATTTAGACTCCACAATATAGATGCTAATATTGCTGAGAGCACTCCATGTAGCAATTTAATATCTCACCTAACTCTGCTAGATTAACTACTAATATCTCTAGGGTTTAAAATACAATAGTTTAGAGTGTTAATGTACATTGTGAATAGTATTGGGAACATTGTTTAATTAATATTGGTGTTATTTTTGACTAAGTTTACTAAACTAGATATACAAGCACTCATAGATGCACTAGTTGCCAACTCCAGAGTGTTTAGAGATGGCTTATAATACCACAAGATGAGGCATCAGCATTAGCATCACTATTATTAAATCCACAGCCTCGAGAGTTCATAGTAGACCTTTGTGTAGCACCTGGAGGTAAAACTACACATATTGCAGAGCTCATGGAGAATAAGGGTAAAATTATTGCAGTAGAGCTTTACGAGGATAGAGCGAGGAGATTAAGACAAATACTTGAGAAGACAGGTGTAAAGATAGTTCAAGTCTTAGTAATAGATGGTAAAGATACTCCTCAAATACTCGGAGAAGAAATAGCTGATAGAGTTCTCTTAGATCCACCATGTACTAGTACTGGCGCTGTTGTTAAGAGTCCAGAGGCTAAGTGGAGATTTAGCTCTGAAAGGCTTAAAGAACTCGTCGAAGAACAGAGATTACTTATGGAAGCTGCTATTAAACTACTAAAACCCGGTGGATATATGCTTTACACTACTTGTAGTGTTCTCAGAGAGGAGAATGAGGATAATGTGAAATGGCTATTGGAGAAGTATAGGAAATGTATTAAGCTAGTAGACATAAAGTATCCTGGTTTAAGCCAGGGTTTTATACCAGGTACTCTTAGAACTTGGCCACATATACATGAAACCTCAGGATTCTTCTACGCTATGTTTTATAAGAAGAATAGTTGTCATATTTAACTAAATACACTTAGAAATGAGTTTTATCGCAGATTTCTCGAAGAGTCCCCAGTTAATCCTGTAATTATATGTTAATTCAACTTCTCTTAAGACTAATTCTAGTAAATGTAAACCCTTATAGAGATCCTCACAACTAATTTCACTTCTCAGAGGACATTCAGAGTCAACTATAACTCCACGAGCCTCATCATATATGAGTGGATATGCTCTACAACCCAATGGTCTATCTTCATAGATTAAACAAAGATTACTTAGACTTAAAAATACACACCTACCATTAATATTTATAAGTCTATAGAAGCCAGAGCGCTTCTCATAAAAACCCCTATAACCCTTACTCTCTAACCTAGTTATATCACTAAGCGTCAAGATCATTTCTGTGTTAAAACAACACTTAGCACACTTTTTACAAAAATCATTATTCTCAAACAAGTATCACACCCTCTTCTATAGATTTCCTCTTAATGGGTATATATTGTAAGATAGTAAGGTATTTTTAGTAAATTTCACTACTAGTATTGTAGATACGTGAACAGTGAGATTAATGATTAAGAGAGAAGCTCTTTTATGGTTTAAACAAGTAGAAATGGATTTGAGAAAAGCACTTAATGATCTCTTGACTAGAGATTGAGATTCTGCAGCCCTTTGGTCACAGCAGGCTGTTGAAAAAGCTCTTAAAGCACTATTACTTAATGCTGGGATTGTTCATAGAGGTCATAATTTTACTTGAAATCGCAGAAGTTATTAAGAAAGAGTTGAATATTGATGTTGAAGAGATAAGCTGTAAAATTAGAATAGTATTTTTAACTTAAACACATTAACATTCAACTAGTCACCTAGCACGAGTTCATTGACCACAGATCTTTACACTCAAATATATTTGTGAACAATCATACACATATCTGGTGGTAAATTGTGAATTCAGGGGAGAGAGTTAAAGAAAGTACACGATTAGAAGACAAGATTAAAAACTTGAAGAATTAATTCACAGGCTTGAAAACATCTATAAAGAGTTTGAAAAAGCTGAAATTCCAAGGAAAGAAGAAGTTCTTGAGAGATTGAGTGATGTTATACGTGAACTTGAAGACTCTGTGATAGATCTCACTAAACCTAGTGAAGTAGAAGAGTTGAGAGAAGTCAGTAATCTCCTAAGAACTCTTGGTGATGTAGCGCGAGATGTCATAGGATCAGCTATAAGCAAGTTCACTGAGATGATTAATGGTAAGAGACTCGGAGAAAATATAGCATCACTCTACACTAGTTTAAAGAGCTCTGGGTTACCAGAACAAGTAATACAAGACATTATTAAAGAATATACTACAAGAACACTTAGTGCAATTCCCAATATAGCTGAACTCATCTCAAAGTTCTTTGCAATGGCAGAAGCAAAGAAGAAAGAGAGTAGAGAATTGAAAAGAGAGATAGGAGAAGAACATTCTCAGAAAGAAGCTAAATAACAACTACTATAGGTACTAAGTAATATGAGTAAAAATAAAAGTAGTGAACAAGCTCTTTTATTCCCTCCTTGAAAAACTCCTCTTAAAACTCAATGAACTCTCAAGTAGGCTTGAAAGAGTTGAACGCTTATTGAGAATTAGTCATAATTTAAATGGTGTAAATTACTTAGCTAATTTCCTATTGCTTTTCAAAGGATCTCTCCACTTAACATTTAAATCTCTAATTAGGGCATGGATTATTTTAACTAAGCTTAGTAGAGCTGACTCTATTACAGAGACAATAATATATATGTTATCTACGTGTCGAGAACAAAGTATTTCAGATGTATATCGTGGAGTTAAGAAACTACGTGGTAAAGCTTCACGCAGAGTAATATCTGGGAAATTAAAAATTTTAGAGTCTAGTGGAATTGTCGTTAATACTGGTTCATCTAAGAGACCTAAATATGTTTTAAGAAATTGTTTAGAGGAGAATTCTCATTGAGAAGCTTCAAGTCAATTATACGATTACTCACAACATTAACCCAACTCTTCGTGGAGTTAATAACATGGTATCTATTTCTCAAAGTTAAATTAAAGGTTAAATACCACTATAATTTACTTAAGTTAAATTATACGCTTACACGCAGAAAAATTCCACGAGAACTCAGAGACTTTATAGTTAAAACTTACAGAGAACAATACAAACACCTCACATCGTTTTCTCTGAGAAGAGTTCTTAAGAGAACTAATATTACTAAACCTACTATGAGTAAATAGGGAAAATAAAACAATTAGCTTCACGTAACTAGCAGTTTCATAAGCACCTATTAAGCGGGTGATTTCACGGTATATGTGTAGTATAGACTATTAAGACAACATAGTTTAGATCCTTGAAGAATAAATTTAATGTTTTCCCCATATAAGTACTAGTTCATAATATTCTAGATTTACTACGTTTAATCTCCTACCGCCTTGAAGAGTAGTGGTCTTAGCTATAAATAGTGTATGCTATGATTGTGGAGATTATTGTAGTTAATAATGTAGCTGGAATTGTATACTTGTATACTTTTTTTAATTCTGCTTTAAAATATTGAGCTGAGAGTATTAAGCACACGTGAACAGGGCTTAACATACTACCAGTGAATCCTCCTAAGAACATTAGTAATATGTTACGCTTGTTAATAAAGCTAATTAATACTGGTAGTGCTATGGCACTATATGTGAATTCAAAACCAGTAGCAAATACTATGAGGAATGGTATTAGATAACATGCTATTTCAGGGTAGTTAATTAATGAGGCTATTTCTACAGCCACATTACTCTGTGAGAGCGAATAACTATAAATTAGTGATGTTATTATTATGGCTAGTATTGAGTAATTTAAACTATATTTTAAAGCCCTTAAATGATCTCTTTTACCAGGTCTATAGATAAGTGTAAAGAGAAATACTGTAATGATAGTAGAAATAGCAATATTTATTTTTAAGCCAATATTAAGTAAGGCTATTATTGCGAAAGGCCATAAGTGTATTAAACTAGAAATATCTGTTTCTTTAGAACTTACAGCATATTGTGGGAGAATTCTCCAAGACATTATTAGCCCAGCAAGTATAGATGTTACGAAGATCGGCCAGTTAATGACTACTATTTCATTTACACTCCAGCCGAGTACGTAGGAGGCTAGTAATACACCCTGGTAAAGTGGCCACACCGTTATCCATATATGTCTAAACCAGAAGTTTATAAAGGTCTTATCTTCACCTTTAAGTCTACCCTTAATGTAAATATCATTTACAAGTGTAGCTGAGATATATGCTCCAGCAGGCATTGGTAGTAGTCCTATTAAAGCAGGTATTGTTATAGATGCGATTTTAGGGCTTAAATACTCGAGAACACTAATAGCTTTCTCCGAGACTTTACAACTCCTAAATAACTCTGCCAAGTACATAGCTGAGGCAAGTGAAGCTATTATTATAAACATGTTTTCATTAAATGCACTAAGCCAAATAACTGGGAATCTCCAATTGAATACGAGAATAGAGAACAATGTTAGAGATACTATTAGAGTTAAAAATACCGGGATCTTTAAGAAAACGCCAATAACGACTATGATTAATGCTGTAACTAATGCATATAGTGTACTCAATCAGATCAATCCTTATACGTTAATATAGTTTACAACATTAGATTTAAACTAGTAGTTTAGATACTAATTCATCTATATTAGCTCTTACATTTAATTGTAATAATTTATTTAAATCCCCAATAGAGTCCTCAATTTGCTTTATGTATGGAACATAGCCTAGATATTTAACACCTTGTTTTTCAACTAAATAACGTAATTCACCATTACCCATGTTTTCAACTAAATATAACTCCTCATATCCAGCACCACGTAGTAACTCTATGAGTTTTGAGACACTATGCCACGCTAGTCTACTCGGAGTTGTAATTAATAATGGCTTTATTACGCCTCTTAATGCATAGATTAATTCAAGTTGCTCATCACTAATACCTGGCGGTGTATCTATGAGTAATAGTTCTAAATTATCCCAATTGACAATTGAGAGTAGTTCTCTGAGAGCATTTCTAGCATTTTCACCGCTGAGTGCTAATGGCAGATCTCTCGTATAAGCTACTATAGTGAAATAGCTTAATAAACCAATACGGTGTGGTATAACACCCTTTTCCTCAATGTACTTAATGTCTTCTACTCGGAGGCCTAGAATTACGTGTGTTGATGGATTTACAAAATCTAAGTCTAAGAGGCCACTAGGTACACCTCTACTTGAGGCGTAAAATGCTATTAGTGTAGCAATAGTGCTTTTACCAACACCACCCTTATTACTCAATACTAAGTAGACGCGTTTAATTTTGGAGAGTGTTTTTAAAGCTCTTAGTAGGCGAGGATCACTCATGAACATCAACCGAGATCTCTGAAATACCTCTACCTTTAACAATACTGTAATCTAAGCTGCCACAACGTGGACACTTATAATAAGCGTAAATTGCCTCTGGAATGAAATGTATTGCTTCTCTTACATCATCACTTATCTCGCTTGGATTAATACTCCACATAAAACCACATACATTACACTTTAGTAATGGGTATTCATCAACAAGTTCTACTTTGTCTAATTTAACACCATACTCTTCTGCGAGTTCTCGGAGAGCGTAATTTAAGATCTCTTTATCAATACTCTGAAGAACACCAATACAGACTCGGAGTTTCTTAATATTTACATATCCTTGTTGTTTAATATAGAGTATTATAGACTCTGCTAAAGCCCACTCGTGAACCAAGCTCACCACGCTCCAAGTAACTTAGATAGGTGTTTCTTAGCTAAAATAGTATTATTTTTAAGCTAGATCCGAGTACTAAGTGATATTTGACAAGGTGTTATATGTGAGTATAAGTAGGAGTAGTAGAATTGAAGGTTTCTATAAACTCCCACTTGAAGAGAGATTAAAGATTATTGCTAAATGGGCAGATCTCAGCGAAGAAGAAGTAAAAACATTATCTAATTTTGGAAATCTCCCACAGGATATTGCTGTGAGAATGATTGAGAATGTTATTGGAGGTATGACATATCCATTTGCAGTAGCTGTAAACTTCTTAATTAATGGGAGAGACTACATTGTACCAATGGTTATAGAAGAGCCGAGTGTAGTAGCTGCAGCTAGTAATGCTGCTAAAATGTTAAGATACGATAAAGGTATTATTGCCGAGGCAGGACCACAAGAAATGATCGGCCAAATACACTTAGTCAATATAACAGAACCTTACGCTAAAATAACTAAGATAATTGAGCATAAGCAGGAAATATTAGAATACGCTGCTCAACAAAGCCCAGTATTATTAAAACTCGGAGGAGGCCCCAGAGACCTTGAAGTCAGAGTTGTAGAGACTAAGAAGGGTCCAGCTATAATAGTACACTTAATTGTCGATGTGAGAGATGCTATGGGTGCTAATACTGTAAACACAATGGCTGAGGCAATAGCACCACTACTAGAGAAAATCACTGGTGGTGAAGCTAGATTAAGAATTATTTCAAATTATGCTACTAGGAGAATTGTGAAGGCGTGGACTAAAACCCCAGTTGAGAATGTTGGAGGATTAGATATAGCTAAGAAAATTGAAGAAGCCTCTCTACTTGCTGAAGCAGACCCCTATAGAGCTGTAACTCACAATAAGGGTATTATGAACGGCATTATAGCAGTAGCTCTGGCTACAGCACAAGATCACAGGGCTATTGAGGCAGGTGCTCATGCATACGCCTGTAGAACAGGGGTTTATAAGCCTTTAAGCACATGGGAGGTTGATACAGAAGGCTTTCTTAATGGGTATTTAGAACTACCATTACAAGTTGGTGTTGTTGGTGGAGCTACAAGAGTACACCCCATAGCTAAAATAGCTTTAAAAATACTTGGCGTTAATAGTGCTAAAGAGCTTTCAGAAATAATGGCGGCTGTAGGCTTAGCACAAAACTTAGCAGCACTCAGAGCACTTGTTACTGAGGGTATTCAGAGAGGCCACATGAAACTACACGCTAAAAACTTAGCAATAATGGCTGGTGCTACAGGAGACCTCATAGATAAAGTTGTAGAGAAAATGATTAGAGATGGTAAGATAAGATATGATTATGCCAAAGAACTAGTAGAGAAAGCTCTACGTGGAGAACCAATCTAAGTTTTTCTCTAAAACTATTTCACTAAAACTAAGAATTTTCAAGAGACTAGGAAGACAGCGATTTACGGTGTACTATTATTGCTAAGTCTAAAGCAAAGTATTAGTGAATTACGTGAATTACTTGCAGGTAATGTGGGCGTTATAGCGATCTCTTGGTTTCTCTTCTCACTTACAGGTGGACTTGTAAATCCTTTTTTTGCAAAATACGCTAAAGATCTTGGAGCCACAGATCTAGATATAGCCTATATGAGGAGTATTGGTATGTTAGCATTAGCTCTCTCACTAATACCAGGTGGTTTATTAACAGACTATATTGGTAGGGCTAAGACTATTATTATTGGAACAGCGTGTGTAACAATATCACAATTCCTCTACGCAATAGCCCCAGATTGGAGAACACTATTTTACACCTATGTATTTGACCAAGCATCACACTTCTATCAGCCAGCATTAACAGCTATAGTAATGGACTCTATACCTAAGGGGAGGGAGTTTAAGGGGTTCTTAGCGTTAAACATGATTATGAGTATACCAGGCGTTTTCATGCCTTTTATCGGTGGAGTCCTCTACGAGGAACTAGGTGTTTTTGGAATACGATGTGGATTTATATTTCAGGGTTTTATAGCACTCATTGTCCTCATTTTGAGAATTAAGAGTTTAAGAGAAACATATAAAGTGCATGATAAAGAGTTAAGTTCACTAATACTAGAGCTTGCAGGTTATAGGCCTGTATTAGCTAAAGCTCTAAAAATATATGTTTACACCTCTATATTACAACAAGTAGTAATAGGTGTTTCAGCAACATATGGTGCTATTTACGCTATAGATGTACTTGGTGTTTCAAAACCTCTCTGGGGTGTTGTGAGTAGTGTATCTACTGCTGGTAGTTTAATTTCCTCAATACTATTACTGAGAACTAGGAGTAGTATGTGGGATATGGCTTTAGCGAGTTCTCTTGGAATCGCTATGAGCCAATTACTTCTCGCACTCCCATATTATGTGAAAAATACTGTGTTAGAGGTACTTATAGTGTCTTCACTAATGAGTAGTATCTCATCTAATATCCTTAGTTCATCTATATCAGCTACACTCACACACATATTACCAGTAGAGGTGAGAGGTAGAGCTGTAAGTATTCAGAGAATACTAGATAATATTGGTGCATCATTAGCATCATATATAGCTGGATTACTCTACATTATAGTAGGTCCAGGAGTAGCACTCATAGTTTCCAGCCTAGTTGGATTTGTAAGTACATTATACCTATACGTGTTAGTTAAGGGTAAATAGCAAGTATTGTTAAGAGAGATATTATACATATAATTAACTGTATTATTACAATAAATAATACAACATCTACCTCGCGGCAAAAGCCTTTAATAGCTTTAATAGTTTTAATTGCTAAGTGAGTTACACTATAAGTCCTCTCATATGGTGGTAGTAGATTACCAATACTATCTACTCTAGCGAAATTCTCTTTGTAAACTCCATGGAGGAGTCCTCGTATAAAGAGTAAAAGTTCTAGGAAGTATAGTGTAAATGAGAGTACAGCATATTTCTCCATATTCCAGTATATTGCTAGTGAAGCATAAAATGCACCTATCCCATATGTAAAAGAGTTTCCTGGGAACATTTTAGCAGGGTATTTATTGTATAGTGTATAAAACACTAGTATTGACACTATTACTGGTAGTGATACATATACTACTTCAAGATAGCCTTTGAGAACGCCGAGTATAGAGATCATTGAGAGGAGGACTAATCCCTGTAGAGATTCAAGACCATTATAACCAGCAATCATGTTAAAAGCGTTACTAGCTCCTACAATACCCACGGGAACTACTAGTAGTGAGTAGAATATACCGAGGTTGATTACACCTATTAATGGAAGCTCTATTGTAGTATGACCAGCTTTAACAGCTATTAGTGGTAGTGATATTGGAATTGTAAAAAGAACCCTCTTAGCGGGTGAAATACCCTTCTTCCAGCCTAATATGTCGTCAACATGCCCTAGTAGACTAGCTAAGAGGAGTGTACTAGCAATAGATAATAATGGTATAGAGCTCTTATCAGAGTCTAAATAAGTCTCAAGTGCAACATATGAGAGTATTCCAAATACAGATGAAAGCATAACCCATAATCCACCGCCCTCAACAGCGTATTGTTCACCAGGCTTATTCATATCTCTCCCTAGAAAACCCAATTTGAAACCTACTCTATACCACCAGTCGAGAGTAAATTTAGATAATAGTGTTGAAACCAATACTGGTATTATTAATTCAACTACATCACTACTCTCCACGATCCTCAACCCATGGTGTGTTAAATATAGAGTATATTTCTTGAGCTCTATTTTCACCTATACCTTCAACACTCATAAGTTCATATACAGATGCATTAGCAATCGCTCTGAGAGTTTTAAACTTAGCTAGTAGCCTCCTAGCTAAAACTGGGCCAACAATGCTCTCAGCAACATAGAGTATTCTCTCATTTAAACTCATAGGTTTCTTTTCAACTCTCAATCTCATAACACGCTTCTCCTCCTGCTTACCCAGGCTTTTAGCTTTAGCAGCAATCCACATTATAGTTGCATTTTTACTAGGCGTGAAGAGTAGTGGTATATTCATGTCTAATATTAACGTATCTAATACTCTGAGAACACTATGTATCTTCCACTCCCTATATTTCTCAAGCCTCTCAAGATCCCCCTCCACGATGATTAATGCTACGTGGCCATCTCGCTCAGCAGCCTCAACTAATAGTTTACTCTGATCCCAGATCCTATTATCTCTAATACTATTAGCGAGGTCATCAACAGTCTTCCTCTCAACTAGAATACTCCTACCTCCAGGTGGTGCAATTATTAAGAAATCTCCTACTGGTAATTCACGAATAGCTACGCGTAATCCTTCACGTGTAAGTATGGTTTTAAACTCTGGGTGTTTAGAATCCTCTCTACTATCAATAACAACATCTACAGGTATTAGTGGTTTAATACTCATAGATCCCTCTCCATTAAGTAAGCATCTCTACCCGGATAATACTTAGGAATAACCTCTTTAACCCTAAAACCAAGCTTCACATAGAGACTTATCGCTGGCTCATTATCAACAGCGACTTCAAGCGCAGCTCGCCTAGCACCTTGAAGTTTACATTCACTAAGCACTCTACTCATTAATTCTCTACCAAGACCTCTCCTACGCCACTTCTCCCCCACAGCTATTGAAGCTATGTGACAAGTATCTCTATATGTGACTGCGAGAATATAGCCTACAATTTCACCATTACACTCTGCAATGTAAAATATAGGGTCTAATAGTAAATACCATTCGAAAACACGTCTCGAGTAACGCTCTCTTGGATTAAAACACTCCTCTTCAATTCTCAATATATCATCTAGGAATTCACGTTGAAAAGGCAAAATAACACATTCACTCATATTTCTAAATTTCACCAGGCATATATTTCTCAATAATATATTCAGGATTCTCTCTCAATATTCTAACCGCTCTCGGCAAATACTCGAGAACATTATCAGGGGTAACACCATCTTCACCAATATCTCCAGCTACAAGATCTCCTGCTAATCCATGTACAAGAACACCCATGCGTGTTGCATCACCAAGATCTCTTAATCCAACACCATACATAGCAGCTATAGCTCCATTTAAAACATCACCCATACCAGCCTTAGCCATACCTGGATTACCAGTCATATTCACATAGACTCTACCATCAGGATAAGCTATTAGTGAATGTGCACCTTTCAACACTATGTATGCGTTTAATTCACGTGAAGCCTTCTTCACAGAGCCTATAGGGTCTTCTTGTAGAGAATCAAGATTAATACCAGTAAGCCTCATGAACTCTAATGGGTGTGGTGTGAGAACTGTAGGTGTTTTTCTCCGCTTAATAATATCAGGGCTTTTAGAAATAGCTGTTAATCCATCACCATCAATAATAATAGGCTTCTCAATAGAATCTACAAGAGCTCTTATAAGCTCCTGTGTCTCAGGATTCAATGATGTTCCAGGCCCGAGTATCACGATGTCGACTCCGAAATCTCTAATAATATTCATTATGGGCTCATAACTCCTATATGCTAATGTACCCTCCTCAGTCTCATCCATGGGGTGATAAACTACTTCACTACACTTAGATGCTAATACTGGTATTACACTACGTGGTGCTGCTAGCCTAGAATATCCTCCACCAGCTTTTAGAAACGAGTAGCTACTATAATATGGTGCACCATAATAATACCTAGCCCCAGCTACAACTAGGAGTTTACCAAAAACACCCTTATGACCCCACTTAACCCTCTCAGGTAGCTTTATGGGAGTATTGAGTTCAACTGTTATTTTATCGGAATCTAAGAGATCTGGTGGATATGAGAGTTTTGAAATATAGAGTTTACCACAATAGTAGTATCCAGGATAGAGTATATTACCATATTTCGGTAAACCAAATGTAACAGTATAAGTTGATTTTACAGCAACACCTCTCACTCTACCATTATTTCCATCAATACCTGAAGCAATATCTACACTAATAACAGGCTTATTAACCCTATTCACAGCCTCAATAACTAATCTAGCAACACCAACTACATCGCCTCTTAAACCAATACCAATAAGCCCAATAATTACAACATCACAAGTTGCGAGAGATTTCTCAAGCTCCAATAGATCACTCTCACTCCTCACAACTTTAACTGGAATACCGAGTTTACATATAATCTCGTAGTTTCTACGAGCAGGCTCCCTATATTTCTCAGGATCACCTATTACAAATACATCTATAAATCCACCATAAGCATAAATCCTCCTAGCAGCTACTAATGCATCACCACCATTATTACCAGTACCAGCAATAATAGTAAACCTCTTACCACGAACACCAAAAACACTGAGTACTAGGTTAAAAATAGCTGAACCAGCATCCTCCATTAGTAATAAGTGGTCAATACCTCTCTTAGATGCCTCTTCATCAATCCACCTCATTTCCTCAACACTACACACCTTAAACCGCCACAGCAAACATATATCACCTCACTACTAATGATATCGTGGTGAGACTAAATAGTTAGCATTAAACACGCGATCTAATGTGCGTATAGCGAGCTCTAAGTCTACATGTATTTAAACTCTAGAACTCTACATTAGAGAGTGGTGAATATCTCGGTGTTTGAAAACTCAATTGTAAAAGAAATCCTCGTGAAATATAGAGTATTATGGGGGCTTTCACACGCACTCTCCCTAATGTCCTGGGATAGTGAAACATATATGCCGCGTGAAGGTGTGAGAGATAGAGCTATAGCTCGAGCAGAATTAGAGCTATTGAGACAACAATTACTTCTAAGACCAGATTTCGTCGAGTTAGTTGAGAAAGCTGAGGGCATTGAAACCCTCAATGAGTATGAGAGAGGTGTTATAAGAGTTTTAAAGAGGGCAATTAGAATTGCTAAATCTCTACCACCATGGCTTATAGCTGAGAGAGCTAAGGTTACACAAGAAGCTATGATTGTGTGGAGAGAAGCTAAGGCGAAGAATAATTTCAATGCTTTTAAACCATATCTTGAAAAAATATTTGAACTTGCGAGAAAAACTTCAGATTACTTAGGCTGGGAGAAACACCCCTATGATGCACTAGTAGACTTATATGAAGAGGGTTTAAGAACAGAGGATGTAGATAGAGTCTTAGGTTACTTAAGATCAGAGCTTAAACGCGTAATTGAAAAAGTCCTCTCAGAAGGCAAGTATCCACGTACACATCCACTTGAAAACGTAAAATATGATGTCTCAAAAATGGAGATTGTTAATAAGAGAATTCTCGAGATACTAGGATATCCTCTCGGAGTACGTAGTAGACTAGATGTCTCAGCACACCCATTTACAATAGATATGGGTATTTACGATGTGAGGATCACTACGAGATATGAAGGTGTAGACTTCAAGAGGACTCTTACAGCTGTAATACATGAATTTGGACATGCACTCTACCAATTACAAATAGATCCAGCATTATCATATACACCAGTAGCTGAGGGTGTTAGTTTAGGTGTTCATGAGGGTCAAAGTAGATTCTGGGAGAATATTATTGGTAGGAGTAGAGAGTTTATAGAATACATTTACCCAGTATTAAGAGAACACTTAGACTTCATCGCGAAGTATACACCTGAAGACATCTACTACTATTTTAACACTGTAAAACCCAGTCTAATTAGAGTTGACGCTGATGAAGTAACCTACAACATGCACATTGTTCTACGTGCAGAGCTTGAAAAACTAACGTTAACAGGAGAAGTTAAAATATCAGAGCTCCCTGAATACTGGAGTAACTACATGGAGGAGTTACTTGGAGTTAAACCTAGAACACATAGTGAAGGAGTGTTACAAGATATACATTGGAGTATGGGTAGTATAGGCTACTTCCCAACATATACACTAGGTAATATTGTAGCAGCTATGATGAGGAAAACTATGATTAATGAAATAAAACTATACGAGAAGATTAGTATAGGAGACTTCGCTAGTATTAGAGAATGGCAGAGAGAGCGAATACACAAGTATGGATCTGTATTTGCACCTAAAGAATTATTGAGGAGAACCCTTGGATCAGAGTATAAGCCCGAAGACCTAGTAGAATATCTTGTCGAGAAGTATTTAAAGTAAGGTGTTTTTATTATTGAAAATCCTAATTACTGGTGGTGCTGGATTTATTGGCCATAATCTCGCATTATATTTGAAAAATAGGGGTTATAATGTAATTGCACTCGATAATCTCGAGAGATCTACTAATAGAGCTCTTTTAAAGCTAAAAGAGCTAGAAATACCTCTTATTAAGTGTGATGTGAGAGATAAGTACAAGTTGAAGCCTCTAATTGAAGATTCAAATATAGTTATACATATGGCAGCATATATTAGTGTAGATGAGTCTTTTGAGAAACCACAGGAATACATAGTTAACAATGTTGGTGGAACAGTTACTGTAGCTAAAACCTGCCTTGAGTATAATAAGCCATTAATATACATAAGTTCAGCAGCTGTCTATGGAAATCCCCTTAAAACACCAATATCAGAAAATCACCCGTTAAATCCTACATCACCATATGGTCTTAGTAAACTAATGGGAGAACTTATAGTTGAATTCTACGGTAAATTAGGCTTAAATTACATTATTCTAAGGCCATTTAACGTCTATGGACCTGGTCAAAGTGACACATATGCTGGTGTTATTACTAAGTTTACTACTCGTGCTTGTAGAGGTGAGCCTTTAATAATATATGGTGATGGATTACAAACTAGAGATTTCATACACGTTAATGACTTCTCAAAATTAGTAGAACTTGTTATTGAGAAAACACCATATGGCGAGGTCTTTAACGCTGGTTCAGGTATACCTACCCGTATAGTTGACTTAGCAAGATTAATAATTAAACTCATAGATGTAAAAGTTGAAATTCTATATGCTCCTCCAAGACCTGGTGATATTAGAGAGAGTTGGGCTGATATCTCTAAGGCTCATAGATTACTCGGCTATCACCCCACAATAACACTTGAAGAGGGGCTTAGAGATACTATTAGAGAGATCTGTGGAGATTTCACGAGATCTTAGTATAAACTCTAACTTCTGCCTTCTCTCTTACATATTTTATTAAAATGGCTTCAACATATAGTTCATCGAGATCCACTAAAGATTTCTCATCAAGATATATTGTTTTCACATCACTATATGATGTTAATGGCTGTCCATATTTAGAGTAAACATCAACTCTATATGATCCAGGTTTACTCCTCTTAACAGAAATAATCAATTCTACTCTCACCACTCAGTAGTATTTTAATTTAGTGCTTTAAATTATTACTTGATATGTGTTCTACGAGTTTTTAGGTTTATAAATGTGCACCTTTCTAAAAAATAGGTGTACATGGTGAAAATATGGCTTGTTTCATAACACCACTAACTATAGGATTAATACTCGTAATTATTAGGAAATTGTGGCGTAGTGTTGAGAAATATAGATTAGACATTTTAATATACCTAATGCTCGGAGGTGCACTAGTACTCGCAGTTGAACATATATGGCATGGTGAAGTAGTACCATGGCCACCATTTCTAACAGCTATGCAAAATCCTGAAGACATACCAGTAGTTATTAATGAGATAACTAGAGTTGGAGGTACTATGACACTAGCAGTTACAGGGGCGTGGCTACTATTATTAGGCTTTACTAGGAGATTACAAGTTAAAATAACACCATTTAAACAATTAACAACAACACTTAGTACTAAAGGTGCTTAGTAAAGTGTGGTTACTCGTATTACTAGTTTTCTCCACGATTTCAACACTAATACACCTAGTCTGGAGATCTAAGAGTGTAAAATATAGATTTGATAAGTTAGCATTAATCTCATGGGGTTCTACAATAATGTTCACTATTGACGCGGTTTACGCTTATCTCGAAGGCGAAGAACCCATAGAGATCTCTGTTGATGCTGCACTATTAGGTATTACCCTAGTAATAGTTGTCATTATACTCTGGTCTCTAAGCTTAATACTTAGCAGAAAACCCTAATTTTTTAATATTTTCCACTCCCCTCTAAAAACTATTATTAAGTGGAAGAGGTATTAGCATTTTCATAGTAGAAATTTAGCAATAATAGATATAACGTCAACTAGGAGGTGAAATAATACTACTATGTTTACGGGCTTTTTCTTCTTCTCTAATTTTCTCACTTCTTATTATTGAGTAGAGCATATAGGCTTTTACTAAGAACTCGGCTGATAGTCTTGAAGGTTCTTCTCTTGTAAGTCTATCAGCTATTTCAACTAGTTTTTCTAGTTTCCAGAGTTCTATCTCTTTAACTGGTTTTTCTTTGAGTTCTTGAATAACCTCTTTAATAAACTTTAATTCTTCTGGTTTTAGGGGATTTAGGGGAGGAGTCTCATAGAGCTTAGTAAACTTATCGAGTTCTCTAATTAAATATAATCTCTCACTCTCTGTAAATAAACCTTTTAGAGTCATAAAGTCTACTAGTGTGGAGTAAATAGCTCTTACATATTCACTAAATATACTAAATCTATTTTCAAGAGAATCAAGCCTCTTCTCTATATGGTTAAGTCTTTCTTCAACTCGATTAAACCTGTCATCTATGATCTTAAATCTCTCATCTATGGCTTTAAATCTTTCATCTATCTGTATAAATCTCTCTTCAATATGCTTAAATCTCTCATTAATCATGATAAATCTTTCATCAATAAGCTTAAACCTAGCTTCAACTCCTTCAAACTTTTTGCCAAGCCAGTAGGCTAGTGAAATAGAAGAGAGTATAATTGTTAAGATAACTCCTGTAAATCCAACTATTATATCAATAGCCATTTTACACCACAATTCAATAAAATATATAGTAGTTGAGAGGCTTAAATTTTTAACCTAGGTTATTTTTAAATACATGTACGATCCTCTTTCTTAAAGGGTGTTTTTATTGAATCCCTGCTCTACGTTTACTTGTCTACGTTGTAGTGATTGTTGTTATTTTAGTGATCTTAGGGAAGCGCCTATACTATTGCCACACGAGGTTTACTACTATAAGGTTTTAGCTAAGTATTTAGGTGTAAAATTAGAGTTTATACAGCTTGAGAGTGGTCTTTATAAGTGGGTTATTAAAGGTCATTGCCCATTCTATGAACACTCTACAAGAACATGTAAAATACATAGTGAAAAACCATTAGCTTGCAGAATGTTTCCACTACTATTAGATATCTCTGAGAAGAAGTTAATGGTGTCTTCACTATGTAGCTGGGTGAAGAAGTGTCTTCAAGTTGTTACTAGTATTAATAGTGAAGAAGATATTGTAAAATTATTTCCAAGTGAATATGGAGCCTTAAGAGAACTAGTAAAAATACTCTATAGTAGTGAGAGTGTTATAGCTATAGCTGTAAGAGGTAATAGTGTTAAAGAGCAATTAAATATGCTTAGAGAAAAATGTATTATAATTAAGATTTTAGAGAGTAGTATTATAGAAAACCTATACCTACTAATACTCACAAATTGTAGTAGTGATTTTGTTGAGGGAACATTAGGATTAAATAACATAGAGTTCATGATTGAAGAGAAATTAACTCATCAATAACTATAATTCTCTATAACTTTAATTAAACAACACCGTGTAATAGTTAAAAAGTGTTTACTATAATGAATTTGAATTAGTAGACTGGGTAGTTAATTGTGAGTATTGATTTAGAGAGTATTAAGTTAAAACTACTAAAACCTCCAGTTACCGAGTTATCTTGTATAGAGAAATATAGTATTCCATCACCTCAGAGACAACTATATGTAGTTTGTATTACAGAAGGTAATTATATAGTATATGATGTTGTCACATTAGATCCTATGGCGTTAAAGAATTTATCTAAAATAGAAGAGAGACTCTATGATGTCTTAGTTGGCGAGGAATCTCTCACAGATCTCTTAGATGAAGTTAAAGATGAGAGATTTAAACACATTATTGAGAGGCAATATGCTGGTTATGATGTTCTAGAACCATTTTTCCTAGATCCAAATATCATAAATATTCACGTTATGGTTAATAGGCCTATTCAAGTACACCATAGAGTTTATGGTAGATTAAATACTAATATAATATTAAACTCAGATGAAGCTGTAGAATTAGCTCTTAGATTTGCAGCTGCAGCTGGTAAACCACTCTCAGAGGCTACACCACTAGCTAGTTTTATTGAGCCACGATATGAATCCAGGGTTTCAATTGTATTTTTATCTGATGTCACTATGAGGAGAAATATTACTATTGACATTAGAAAACTCACTGAGACACCATGGACTATATTAAAACTAATACACATGGGGAGTCTGAGTATTGAAGAGACAGCTTTCCTCTGGCTTATGGTTAAATACAAAGTTCCAATTTTAATTGTAGGTGGATTAATGACTGGTAAAACTACACTTGCAACATCACTATTAGCACTAATACCACCAGGTTGTAGAGTATTTACAGTTGAAGATACACCTGAAATTAGAATTCCAGCAACATATTGGACTAGGACAACTACTAGAGAGTATGGTGAATACCCTATCTCAGTATTTGACCTACTTAAAACTGGTGTTAGATTATCACAAGACTACATTATTGTAGGCGAGATCAGGGGTGAAGAAGCACGTGAATGGGCTCACTCAATACTACTAGGACATTGTGCAATAACAACATTTCACGCTGAGAGCCCTGAAGCAGCAATATTAAGACTACTTTCACCACCAATATCACTAGACCCCCAGGTAATTAAAATGATCAATGTTTTTGTGAAGACAAATGTAGTTGAAAAAGAACCTAATAAGAGGGTTTTTAGACATGAAGTATATGTACATGATGAAAACATAATTAAACCATTATTCACATATAACCCAACTAAAGATACAATAGAATCTAATGTAGAAAACCCCATAGAGAGTTTTAAATTCATAGATAGAATAATACTTACACATAGAGTTTCAAGAGAAATATTAGAGAGAGAGTATAAGGCAATGATTAATGTACTCGAGGAGACATATAGAGAAGCACTCACAAGAGATCCAACACTTGAAACTCCAACATATAGGGAACTAGCAGAAATACTCTATAAGAAATTATATGAGAAAATGCAGAGATCTAGTTTTTAACTCCTCTCAACATAGTTTATTTATAGTTAAAGTGATTTTTGTGTTTTCTAGTAAATTGAGGGGGTATTTAGAGATTTTTATAAGGCGTTTACGCAGTAATAATGACCTATTATTAAATCTTGGAGTAGTGGTATTTCTAATATTAATACTTGGAGTATATTTTAAACTAGTATATTACCTAGTATTATTATCAATAGTAGCAACTACACTACTAATACAATTAAAGACAATGCCTCATAAATATGAGGAATCTACACGTAAATTAATGATAACATCACTACTATTAACTAGTAGGGGTTTAAAGAGTAGTGAGATAAGATTTCTCAGCTCATTGTTAAAATATATTCAAATTATAACAATTATTCTAGCTACTTTAACAGTAACATATACACTAATATTTGGTTTTAACATGATATTAGTGATTTCTACAATTATAGCTTTAAGCTCTCTACTAGTACTCTTAATACTACCAAGACTACTAGTATATTCTTGGGCTTCTCAGAGGAAAACTAGTATTGAAGTTGAATTACCATACTTAGTTATATTACTACGCGTTCTCTCAGTACTTAAAATACCTATTTACGATATTCTCAACATAGTTGAAAATAGTATTGCATTACCAGCTTCAGCTAGAGAAGTTAAATTTGCTAGGAAAATAGCTACTATGACTGGTACATCTCTACTTGGAGCTCTAGATATGGTTTATGCCCACCACCCCTCTGAGAAAGTTGTAAATTTCTTGAGGAGAATTATTATAGCAGCATCTACTCACGGCGATTTTAGTAGTGTTGCTGAGAAAGTTTTTGACACCATTTATACTTGGTTTGAATCTAAGGTTTCAGGGCTTGTGAGTAATTTCACTATTATAGTTGGTACATCGCTTTTTGCATATCTCTTTGTCCCAGTAATAGTTGCAGCTATAGCTCCAGTTATGGGTGGTAGTTTACTAATAGTACTTGGAGTATCACTTACAATACAAGTATTCATATTTTTTACATTATATGCCATAATATTAAGCCTATATCCTTCAAGTTTAATTATAAAGCCCTCTAAGAGATTGAAATCGGTGTCTCTAGGGGCATTACTAATAGTGGTTAGCGTAGTACTCTATAATGTATTTTCACTAGTAGCTGGTAGAGAGCCATTAGGGGGACATGTAACTCTAGGTTTAATTATAACATCTACTACTATAACTCTCATATTCTCTGAAGTAGAGTTTAGACGTGTATTTTTCTATGATACTTTTGTAAGAGTATCTTCAGAAGCATTATCAATAGCAGCAGCTACTGGTGAAAACCCTGTCACAGTTCTTGAGAGGAGTGCTGTGAAATATGGTAAGAGAATTATAAGATTTACTAAGACTATTACTACTGGATATATATCTGAGAAGTTGAAAAGAGGTATTATAAGTAGGGCTCCAAGTATTTTTCACGCATCATTTCTCGAGACACTATTATCTGTTTTTAGACTTGGAGCTACACCTGAAATGCTTAAGTTATTTACATCTAGTTATGAGAGATTAAATACACAAGTTTTAAGAGTTAAGAGTTTTACTAGAACACTAGAAGCTATAATGGCTGGTCTTGTTGCAATTATAGGTGGATTTCTCGCATACATAGATAAGGTCTTTAATACTATTTTAAATATCATACAAAGTGCTATGAGGGGGGTTAGTGGTTCTTTACCAATGATAATTCCATTTACATATGATCCTAGGATATATAGTCTACTAGATAACCTCTCACTACTCTCACTACTATTTGTATCTATATTTATAGGCTGTGTACGTGGGGGTTCATATGCTTATAGCTTTAGATCATTTCTAATCATGTTAATAATTTACATTGTCTTTAAGACTATTATGCAGATAATAACATTTTAGAGTTTTTCAGCATAATCTCTCAATAATCCCACCCATTGATTAATACACTCATTAATTACATCTCCTAGAAGTACTCTTGGCTCTTTAAATCTCCTATAAATATAAATCCTAGTATCTACATTACCATTTTCTCTAAATATCCTCATAAATCTATATGTTACATCAGATATTGAAGTCTCAACATTACAGGAATAATCGTCAATACAATTTCCAATTCTAATGACAGTTATATTTTTAGATTTTAAATACATGATCTCATTAAATAGTTCTTTTAGAAATATCGTGTGAGCTGTACTTCTAGGTAAATGTACTCCGTGGAAGACTACAATATCTGGTTTAAATTGCTCTATAAGTGCTAATTCACGTGCAGCTAACTGTGTAAGACTATGAGCAAAGGGGTTTAATGCTGTAATAGTCATATGTTTCTCTAAGATTTTCTTAATTTTTTCACTACTTAAGCCGCTTCTCACCAATATATCATTTAATTTCTCGAGTAGGATTTGTGATGGATGTGTATAGCTAACTACGAGTGTTTTCATATTATTCTTTACAGCTAGTGCTAATATTCCTAGTAAAGCCTCTAAACCCATCCCCGCTTCAGCTGGGTAAAAGATATTTATTGTAAAGCCCTTGTGATAATGTCCTATAGTTTTCTCGAGTTCACTACATACAATTTTTATTTCTCCATCTCCATGTGGTACTTCTGTAAGTACTGGTGGTGTAAATACTATTATACCTAGGTCTTCAGTTATTGTGAAATATGTTTCAGCTATGTGT
>Ga0080004_1128169_pt1 | contig 31302 bp, 29 predicted proteins | sample WasSprMetagenome_FD_69207 | JGI IMG/M metagenome (GOLD analysis project Ga0080004, IMG submission 69207) | Sulfidic aquatic microbial communities from Washburn Spring, Yellowstone National Park, USA - WS (SPADES assembly) (version 2) | ecosystem: Environmental > Aquatic > Thermal springs > Hot... | reverse complement strand
CCACCACACTTATGAACTCTAACACCGCTTGAATCAACAGCTATAGCTATGGGGCCATCATACTTACTTAATGATTTGTATGGGCTTAAATCAAGCCTAAGTATACGCCTCCTAATCCATGTCAACTGATGGGAGCTTAGGGATAAGCCTATTTAAAGCTCTAGTAAATCCCTCAATCTGCCTGTAGGGCATAGAGAATAGATAACGTACAATAGCGAGGAACGTAATATAGCTTTCAGTAAGCTTAAATGGTCTCCCAACCTTACCATCATTCAATATGCTAAGCTCAAGACCATAGCCCTCAAGAAAGTCTAGGCTGAGAAGAAGCTCACCACGCCTAATAAGCCCCTCACCAACAATCCTCCAATCCATAGGGGAAAAAGAGAGTAAAACAGAAAAATTTAATTAAGCCACAAAGCTAAATTAAGCTTTCAGCATTAAATCTAGTTGAATATTAACTGGTGAAATTAAACGTCAAAAAGCTTGAATAGAACACTACGGTAATGTAGTGTAGCTAACAATATAGGGTATGTACTGGCTTCATGATGTAGTAGCGTTAAGTATTTATAATACTAGTTAATAGCTTGCTTGGTGTTGATATGCCTAATGTAAAGGTATGGAAAAGTGAGAGTTTAGGTATAACTATTGAAATAGATTATGATAAATGTACTGGTGAAGGAGAGTGTGTTAATGTATGTCCTACAGGTGTTTACGAAGTTGTTAACGGTAAATCTACAGCTCCAAATATTGATCAATGTATTCAGTGTTGTGCATGTGTTGCAGCATGCCCACAGGCTGCAATAAAACATTCAACATGCTGATCTTTTTCTTCTATATATAACTAAACCCACCTCAAAATTAATCCTATACTCTTTTTTGAATTAAATACGGAGAATAGGGGAATTTATGGAGGGATAACTAGTTTTTGACATTCTCCACGGCTAAAGTCGGGGATTCTCGGTTCGCTAGCCTCATGGCTTCATCCCACCAAGTTCTAGGCACTGTCAATTCAGCCCCTCCATGGACGTGTAGCCATAGTCGCTTGAGCATGTTCATCGCTCCGTTATAGTCTCACGGCATTTATAGCTATAAGGGCTTTTAATTGGAACGTTTATCTGGTCTTCCAGTCTTCATGAGCGACCCGCTCAGCATGAAATCATTCCTAAGCTATATTTAGGCTTATCAACAATTCATCCCACAGTTAAAACCGTAGGCTTTCTTGCCGACTTTTTGTAAGGCATGTTATTAGAGAGCTGGCTATTAATATAAGCGGTGATGAAGTGATCTTTACAGTTTTGTAGCTTAATTTTGAATCTCACAAGTTTACACGTATAATAGAATTCAATATTTTTCCTTAATTATACCGATAATATGGAAAGTACGAATATCGAGTATTAAGCCACAAAACTTCTTTACAGCTTTATAAAGTCTGTCCTTAACTTTCTCGATTTTCGGATTGCTGTTTAAAGTAATCTACAATTTTATCTATGCAGGAATATGAGCTTTTCACCTTAGTAGCATCTCCGAAAAATGTGAAGTTCCAGAAAACAACTGTTTGAACACCTGCTTTTCTATACTTATCTAACTTATCTATTATGTCTTCCACATTTCCCCAGATGAAGCTTTCCTGAACAACTTCGAAAGGTATGTTTTCTATAGCTTTCATTATTTCCTCTCTACCATACCTTGCAGGAACATAATCTGTAAGTGGGTTGAAGCTTCTTCCGAGGGGATGCTGATATCCAAGTTTTTCATAAACTGTGGAGGGGGTTAGTAGGGCTCCAGCCTTTATTATGGGGGATTTACTCATAAGTCTTACGCATTCCTCCCTGTCTTCGTCAACTATGAGATGTAAGAATATGCCTCTTTCTATTTCTTCAAAACTCCTCCCAGCTTTAAGGCATTCCTCCCTAATAACTTTGAGTTTTTCACTATATTCTTGAGGAGTTAAGCCTAATGGAAGCCAGCCATCAGCATATTTAGCTGTAATTCTACACATTCTTTTCCCAGATCCACCGATCCAAATAGGCGGTCTCCTTTTTAAAGGAGGCAGCTCAAAAACAGCATCCTTCAATTTAAAGAATTTTCCGTTAAAGTTGATTAGCTTATCTCTTTCAGCCCCCCATAGAAGCTTTATTACCTTTACCGCTTCTTCAAGTCTACTTACAATATTCTCATATTTTAAGCCGTACGGCTCAATATTCTCCAGCTCCCCAGCTCCAATACCTAAAATAACTCTACCATTGGTTATGTGTTCAAGAGTTGCATAGCTCTGCGCTAGCATAGCTGGGTGATGCCTTACAGCTTCCGTAACAGCACTCCCAATCCTAATCCTCTGCGTTGATGAGGCTGCAACCGCTATTGAGAGTGTAGTTTCAAAAAATGTATGGGGGCTATAGGCTGCTAGTGGACCAACAGTATCCGGCGTCCATATAGTTTGGGGAAACCACCCCATTAAATGATCGGGAAACCATATGGAGTCATACCCCTTCTCCTCAACTCTCTTAGCTACCCGCGCTATATTCCCAATAGGTGGGAAAGCTGGACCAACAACACCAATACGTAACATAAAAAGAATTAATAAAACTCATATTAATATTTTCGCTTTGCAGCTTAATTAATTTTGCTCAGTCTTATTTATGGATTGGAGTGCTTTTGATGGAATGCTTATTAGGCAAGCTTCTTAGCTTGGGATTCATTGAGGGTTGCGGTCTTGTTTAAATTCATAAATGAGGTGGGACTAGTTTGTGGCTTAATACTCGATATTCATGCTTTCCATATTATTGGTATAATTAAGGAAAAATATTGAATTTCCTCCGTTTCTATTATATATGTAAATTTACAAGGTTCGAAATTAAGTCACAAAGCTTGAGACTAGCATTTATTCAGGCTTACTGATAATTATGCTTCCTCAATGTTGTGCTAATTGTTCTCTATGCATATATCAGGTTAAGGGTTTCGCGAGAGCTGAGTAGGCTTATCCTGCATTCATGTTATTTCTCCATAATTGCTTTTATGATGAGTTCTTTCGCCTTCTTTACATCTTCTTGGGAAATATATTTCTCCAGTCCCAGCCCTTACCTATACCTGTATGTAGGGCTACCTTCTTCATGCCTATATCCTTAACTAGCACGATGCTTTTTGCTACTTTGAAGCCTGCAGCCTCTATAATTTTTCTAGAGCATTCAAATAAGCATCCATCCACCGTTATTATCTTCTTTGCAGCTCTCGACTTTCCTAAAACTGGTTTAACGCCTAAGGGTACGGATGGCAAACAGCCTATAGCCACCTTCTCCAATCCAAGCTCCTTAACTACCTCAAGACATGCCAACGCGCTTGATATCCCGGTATTTGATAATCCACCAAAACATGAAAAGACTATGTTTTCATGAGTTAACATACCCTCACGCCACTCCTCCATCTAATCCACCAACGTTTCATCAAATCATAAAGCCATATATCTATTTCGTTACAAATTGTAAATATAGCAACTTAGAAATGCAGTACGCTAAATTGCCAAGTTCGATTTTCTGCTCTATAGATTTTAGCTAGCAAATTCATGGTGTGCCGATTATTTTCAGCGTGCACGTAGTCATGGAGGATGTCGAATCTTCCATACTACTATCTTCGGAGTGGATGTCGGCTCCGATGTGATTGAATGTATTAAGTCAAGTAGAATCGGCTATGTATACATTTGGGATGTTAAATTTGAACGTATCCGTACCATCTCCTCTCCACACCTCTATTCCTCATGTAGTTAATGCATTTCTCCTTTATCCTTTGGAAGGTTCCGTCGTCGAGGACAGGTACTCCATGCATACATACCTCCCAGATGAAGGGCTCCTCCTCCGATATTTCATCTGGAGTTAGGCAGACTGGTTCCAAAGGCCTATCGTAGCTCCACTTGTCCAGTATAGGTCTGATCCTATCTTCTCTCTTCATTTCCCGAAAGTCATCTGATATGAGGAGTAGGTCTACGTCGCTCCAGGGTAGCTCCTCACCCCTAGCTCTTGACCCGAATAGGACTGCTGCTTTCACTTTAAACGGGATTTCACTTAAAAGTTTAGATAATGTCTTCATCAACCTATCTTCTATCATTTTAAATTCTCCTCAACGAAGTGGATAAGTCTTCTCGCTCTATTAAGTAGCTCCTCAGCTTTCCTCTCGTCGTAGAGCTCATATGGAGGGGCGCTGGCAGCATTCGGATATCTTGAGGTTAAGTAGTGTAGGTCAAGCTCTCTTGCATCGCCATAGAGCTCATCAACACTCATACCTTGGATTTTCAGTTGGTCTAGGAGGAACTTACATGAGTGGGTCATGTGGTATCCTCTTCTCTGAATGATCAATGCTTTTAACGCCTTCTCCGCGGCCTGATGTGAGTGATATACAGTCCCTTCAAATAGGCCGGATTTCAAAAGCTCCTCCTCCGCCATTCTTAAGTCTCTTCTAGCCTGCTCCAGCCACCATAGGACTTCTATTCTCAAATACCTCCTCTCCACCTGAGATATAGCCTCCAATTATAATTCTCAGCTAGCTAATAAAGCTGATGGAGGATTTTAATGCTTTGTAAACTTAGCTTCAAGAGCTTATCTCTAAACTTTATGTGTTATTTAGTTGATTAAGAAGTTATGGAATATTTCTGTTATTGAAATGTAGCTTACGAGGTGGTTTCAAAATATTTAATTTTTCTGTTGCTTATTTTGTTTATGGAGTTTCTTGAACTTAGCCATGTACCTCAAGAATTTATCTACTCTAGGTTGCTTATTTTGTTGTGGAGTTTCGTGAGTTGAGTGATGGGGAGTGGGGCGTTATTTCATCCTTCCCCCCACCTAAGCTTAAGAGGGGTAGGAGAGCTTCAAGCGATGATAGATCATTGATCAACGGCATATTATATGTTGCTACTACCGGCTGTAGGTGGCGTTGGAATGCCTAGGAAGTATGGATCATACATAACTGCTGGAGATTACTTAGAAGACTTCAAGAGGCTGGAGTATGGAATAAGATAATTGAGTTCCTCACATCCATGAGGTAGACGTGTAGCAATAGATAGCGCAACGTAGAGGCTAAGAGGGGGTGAAGAAGTAGGATATGATGATTCAGCATAGGAAGGGGATGAAGATACATGTAATAGTTGATGAGGGGTCGAAGCCCATATCCGTAGCTATTAGCCCAGGAAACACCCACGACTCCAAAATGTTCAACCCTGTCTACGATAAGATGAAAGTAAGCCTGAAGGGTTTTATGGGGATGCGGCATACGATACATATGAGGTGAGGAATAGGCTGGAGAGGGATGGGGTTAAGGCAACATACCTGTAAATCCTAGGAATAGGAGGAAGCAAATAACATATGATGAGGAGGAATATAAAGTGATGAGGTCAGCCAAGAGAGATTCAATTCATGGCTTAACATTCAGAAGAGCAATAATAAGATATGGAGAATAGCCGTAATGTTCCAGCAATCATAACATTCAAGCATAATAATACATATGAGATATAGAATATGATAAACTTAAATATTTTGAAACCACCTCTTACAAGTACATTAATAGTGAATTCTAAGGTTCAAGATAATATTACCTAACCATTATAGTAATATGTCTAAGCTTCTTAAAGAATGATAATTAATGTTGCTGCGATGATTCATGTAGACGCTTTAAATAAGTAATGGTGAAGTGATTCGTGATGGGTGAGAATTAAAGCTGGAATTTCAGAAAGATAATACCCATGATAGGGATAACTAACATGCTTAGGTTTACAAAGCGGATTTTAACGACTAGTATTTCGCATATTTTCTACTGTTTCTCTGAGTATATTTATGGTTGATCTGTTCGAGACTTTTAGAATGGAGAGAAATTACAAATTCAACATAAAGCGAGCAGATACCTAACATGGAAACAGTAGTGAAAGAACTTTAGCGAAATACTAGACATTACCGAAACCCACGATATTAAGCATTAGTTTTCCTCTAAGTTATAGGCTGATCGGCTTTAAGCAAGTGTTACGTGATGCTTTTCTTGGGCCCCTTCTTAATAGCTGATTAATTAGGAGAGCGGCATTCATGGACGATCGGCTTAGTTAACTACCATGATGTTAAGCTATGCTTCCATAGGGTTAGGAAGCAACTCCTAGATACTGTCAAGTTAACATATAGTAGACCCATTAAGCCTAAGTAACTTAACAATATCATCCTTGGAACGTGGCAACTTAAGGTTTATATTTTCTTTGTTAGTTATTTCATGTTGAGTATTAGGTTTCTGGTTGAGGGTTTAGGTGTTTTTGAGAGGAGTAAGGTTCCGTTGAGCTTAAGATTCTTTAGCATTCTATATTCAGCTTTCAAGTCTTAGGAGGGCTGCTAGAGCATTATCTGAGGTTCATAGGGTCTCTAAGACAGCTGTTGGAGGTGGGTTGGGAAGTTTAGGAGGATTAGTGTTAATCCATCCAGAATACCTAGAAGAGTTATAGCACTTGATGAGACATGCGTTAAGGTTAATGGATTGGTTGGGTTTATGCTGGATGTTGATAGGAATGAGATCTATGAGGGTTTATCATCAGAAATATTCTTACTACCAACAATTCATAGATGAAGTTCTAAACTACTGTGTTGGGAAACCAGAATTCATCGTTGATAATGTTTATGGCTTAACATACGTTGGAGGAGTTAGATTAACATATAATACAAAGCCTTCAGATAGAAGCCTAGTAGAATCGTATATTCATCATTCAAGAGAGCAAAAGTATTCTCAACAACATCAAACCCACCAACAAAGCAAGAGATTCAGAAGATCAACACTATGCTGGAACCTACTAATAAAACTATTATACTATACTACAACCACCTAAGGAGGTGAACTTAAGTTGCTACGTCCCATCCTTGGATAGTAAAGGTTTTATATTAGTAGGTATGTAAATTATGATGCTGGGAGAAGTGTTTTCTATATTAACGCTTGGAAACATGATGTTTACAGGTGGGAAGAATATTGTTGGATTTGATGTAGTAATACCTTCTAAACCAGGTGTTTTAGCTTCTATTTCAAATGTTTTTTCTAAGTATAATGTCAACATACTTTCAGTAACTCTTCCATCAACGATCTCTGAGAAAGAGCGTGTTCATGGATTTATTGTAGGCGACTTCTCAAATTCTCCTATATCACCTGAGGATTTAAAGTCTAAAATTGAGGGTCTTGAAGTAGTGTTTGAAGCTAAAATTGTGAAGCCTATTGAGGGTAACATTATTTATAGTAGAGATCTATTCCCAATATATCAAGGGGATGTGAGAAGCGTAATGATTGATCAAAACACTATTAAAGCCCTACTTAACCTGTTTAAGGAGCATTTCGGAGAGGGATTTACAGAATCCCTACTATACTATGCTGGATACAATACCGGTAAGGCTTTCCATAAAGTATATATTGGCGATAAAAGCCTTAATCTAGAGGAGGCATTAGAGCTTTTAAATGCTTTCCTAATAGGTTTCGGATGGGCGAGAATAGTTGATGCGAAGTTTTATGGAAATAAAATTGTAATACAGGTAGATAGATTATGGGAGTGTGAAGCTTTAGAAAAGCAAACTCAAAGCCCTGCAAGCCGATACTTTAAAGGTTTTCTAGAAAGCTTCCTATCCAGCTTTCTCAATAGAAACGTAGAAATAACCGAAGCCTCATGCATCGCGTTAGGCGATAGATTCTGCATATTTCAAGCATTAATAAAATAGTAGCTCTAATAGACATAATTGTTTAAAGCTCGTGTAATTGATGTAATCATTAAGATCACGTCTGCTGTAGGAAGTCCATGACCTCTAATCATAAAAATTGTAACCACATATAGTTTTCCAGCTCAAGCTATGCTTAGAATATAAAGGGAAATGTAAATTTAATGAAGTCTTTCAGCTTTAAGTAGGCATGGAGATATAACCTAGTTTTCAGTATTAGGTTTTGAACTAGATATGGATTCATATAGAACATGCTTACTTTTCACTGAGTCGACGTAATGCCTAGAGTAAATCCATCCCCTAACATATATTTCTTAGGCTTCTTCCGAAATTCCACCTCCCTTATGGATGGTATCCACCTCTCCCCACTCTACCGCTTATTACAGGCTACTTAAACATCATTCAATAGCATCACGAAAATCAATGAAGCTCTTAACATCTAACCCATGCCGGATTAAGTAAGCCTAACCAACAAGCTTTCATCAACACAATCATATACTAAAAATATTTAACAATTTATTCGAAACTGCTGGTTAAGCAGCGGAGGAATAGCCTCCAATAGGACGAATTATATTAGACTCAAACATATTGAGAAGGAGTTGTAGAAATAAGTATCATTACAGGGAGAATTCAACCCCTCAAAGATTTTCCAGAACTTTTCACAGACTAAACTGAACGAGTATAAAGCCCAGAAATCATCCATAATCAGAGAAGAAGATGTTGAAATAAACCTAGTATAGGTGAATGGAGTGGAGGAGCTGAAGGAAAATTAACAATCATTCCCTCATACATGTATGAAATAGAAAGTATGCCTCTCAAAGAAGTTAAGATTAGCTAGCTAATTAAGTCCACGGTGCAGCATGGGGAAGTAATGGCTAATCAAGATCGTTGATTGTTTCAGAAAATTAGCTACTTTCTAATTTTAACCTCCTACATTAAAGCTTTAGTGGGATTATGAGGCTATAGCTACCGCTTAAAGACATATTATTTATGTTAGCTATTATTAAATGGATATGAATCAAGCAGCTTACTAGTAAGTAGCTTAAAGCTACTTACTAGTAAGTAGTTGTTACGATATGCTGTAATGAATTCAGCTTATGACTGATTTTGAAGCTTATAGATTCACCGTATAAAGAAGATGGAGGATCTCAATACTACCTACTAATTTATATTTAAAGGTATGATTATTAAGGAATTAAGCATACTCGTAGCTACACATCAACTATGATGTTAATAGCTTTCTTAGTTTTGAATAGAAGCCTGAAGTTCTTACATTTTTTCTCGATATGATCCTAACATCATCCTTAATTATGGCTTTAACCATATCAGATAAATCCTCAAAACCGTAAGCTCTCAATTTATTATTGAGGAGAACGTATTCATCTTCTCTAAGCGTTACACCAATAGCTTTATAGCCTCTTGGTGGCATATATTTAGATACGTTAAAAATTTAAAAAGATTTCCATCTAGGAAAGAGTTCTGTAGATTTAGACATTTTGCACCTCTACTATTTGTATTGTTTCTCTATGAATTTTTAAACATGCTTTGTAAGTTCATAAAGTTTATATGTTGATGTTGTTAATGATTAGTAATGAAGGTTCTACTTTTAGTTCCACCTGGACTGGAAAGACTTGAAATATGTCAGAGTATTGGTGTTAGAGCTCCTCCTTTAGGATTAGCTTATATAGCTTCTGTTCTTGAACGTAATGGCTGCAAGGTTAAGATCATTGATTCACCTACCTTAAATCTTGATCTTAAAAGGGTTGTTTTAGAGGTTAAAATGTTTAGACCGGATGTTGTTGGATTAACTGCTTTAACACCTACAATTTATAATGCTTATAAGATCGCTAAGTATGTGAAGGCGATTGATAGGTGGATTCCTGTTGTTATTGGTGGTCCCCATGCAACATTTATGTATGAAGAGGTTTTAAATGAATCCATAGATATAGATGTTGCTGTAGTTGGTGAGGGGGAATATACTTTCCTTGAGCTTCTAAACGTAATTGAGAAGTATGGTTTAAACAGTAATCTTCTAAAATCTGTTAGAGGTATAGCTTTTAGAGATGATGGTAATATTTACTTTACCGGTTATAGGAGGCTAATAGCTGACTTAGATTCCCTACCTCCCCCAGCACGCCACCTCCTACCAATGGATAGATACACGGTATTTGATAAGCCTGTAAGAGTTGCGCATGTAATTGCTGGTAGGGGATGTCCATATGGCTGTACATACTGCTCAACATCGTACTTCATGGGTAGACTATACAGAATTAGAAGTGTTGGTAGTGTTTTAGATGAGGTTGAGGATATTGTATATAGGTATAAAGCTAGAAATATAGTTTTCGTTGATGATGAGCTTACAATTATTAGAAGGTGGGTAATGGAGTTTCTCGATGGTCTTAAGGAGAGGGGGCTTGATATAAGTTTTGCATGTGGTTCAAGAGTGGATCATGTAGATAGGGAGCTTATTAATAGATTGTATAGTCAAGGATGTAGTATAATATACTTCGGTGTTGAGTCAGCTAACCAGGAAACTCTGGATAAAATAGGTAAGAGGATAACTGTTCAGCAGATAGTTAATGCATTCAAGCTGGTTAGAGAGGTTAAGGGTGAAGCAGCAGGATCCTTTATTCTAGGATTACCATGGGAAACAATTGAAGATATGAGGAGAACAATAGCTTTCGCATTAAAGCTTAACCCATCATATGCTCAATTCACAGCTGCTACACCATACCCTGGAACTCCACTCTATGAAACTGCATTAAGAGATGATTTAATTGAGGATAGAGATTGGAGCCACTACACAACATTAATACCTGTAATGAAGGGCTATAGCTTCACTAGAGAGCAAGTATCGAAGCTACTTGTCCAAGCATATGTTTTATTCTACTCCAGACCTAAATACCTCCTTAAAGAGATGAAAAATAGAAGATTTAAACTAGTTGCTGAAATGGTTTCTAGAATTCTAAAACCTAGACATCCCCAAACTCTAGAGCCAATTACTTAATTCTCTCTAAATCTTAATATTGGTGGAACAACAGTCACCCCTCTTACAGCTAAGAAAATTAGGAGTAGACCAAGAATTAGGGAAATAATGCTAAGCACTAGTATGAATATATCGCTTAGAAACATGATGTAGAACGCTATTAACCCTATAAAGGATAAAATCAGGAATAATCCTATAAGAATCTGATAGCTTCTCAAAACTAATCTATACCCTACTACTGACATAGATTAACCTGAGCATTGCTTAAATTGATAATATCATCGCATATGCTCACAGCACCCAGTGCTCATCACTACTCAGGGTATTCAGCACTAATTATCTTAGCATTTTGTATTTAAACTTTTCTTATCTTAATGGGCTTCGTAAACTTAAGCTTGCTTATTAACTTCTAGGTTAAGTTTACAAGACGCTTAATGGTTTAATTATGCTTCACGTAAGCTAAATTAAGGTATGGAGGCTTATGTTGTTTCCTTTACTATTTTTCTTGATAGATTGTATACTATTGGTATGAGCATTATTGCTAGCGCTATTGCGAATGCCCATGAAATGTTGGCTACTGTTTGAGTTACTCCTGAGAATGTAGAGAATATTGCTGCTACCCCTACTATTAGGAATATGCTGTAGAGTATGAATTTAGCATATCCGGCTACAGGTATGAATTCTTTATGCTCGTCAGTTATAGATTTAACTAGGCCATCTGTTAACGCTATTCCCGCTCCAATAATCACAAATCCCAGTATTAGTGGATAAACCATCTGCCCAGCTAGCTGCATTAAATCTAAAGCTATGTATAGAACCACGGCAACAAGACCTATTAGTAGAAGGCTTCTCAACATATCAACAACTTCCAACTTCTGCTCTGGGAATATTGGCTTTAAAACCCTAATTACTAGTGATGTTAGAAACTCAACTAAAGCTATGCCGAAAACAATTATAATTATTCCTCCTAGAAGTCTAGGTAGATAGCTAGCCACCCTTACAAGGAAATCTCCAATAGCTCCTCCAATATTAAGTACTTGAAGCGCAATCATTATCGATATAACGATAATAAACGCTTTAGTTAATCCTCCTATAAATGATGAAAGGTCTAGACCTGCCTTTCTAAAAGCCTTTCCAGTCTCTGTTTGATCAAAGCTCCTCTCAATACCTGTCTTTTCAATAAGGTAGTTTACAGCTCTTCCAACACCAGCCCCTACAACATATCCTAAAACAACAATAACTATGGCTGCAATAATAGATGGTAATGCAGCAATAACATCACTAAGCATCTTCACCAAACCACTAACAACCAGGTTCTGACCCAATAGAATATATGAAACATACATAGCAGTATAACACATATTCTAACATATATACTTTACTATGAACAAAAGCGTCTTGTAAACTTAAGCATGTTTTATCACCTTTATCATGGGTATTGTATTTTCTATGAATTCTTTGCTTTAACTCTTCTATTTATCCATTTGTTCAGCATTATCATTATTGATTTTAGAAGCATTTTTGCATGTTCTTCATCGCATTCATCCTTAATGTATGTAGTTATCGAATAGTTTAGTCCTATCCTTAACGTACTGTATTATTCTCTCCATTAAATTCCTAACTTCAATACTATATAATCCATGCTTTAGATTAAGAATCTTGCATGAAGCCCTATAGTATGGAGCTCCATCAGTTAGTATAATTATTTTGAGCCGCATATAGCCCTAACCCTCTTAATAAACATCATTGATGTTAGTATGTTAGCAACATCGAATATTATCATGCATACAATCCTCCTCAAATATGGTTCAAAAACAATATACAATATCCTCTCCCTAGAACCTATCTTAATCCTAGTATCATCAACCAGTAAGACTCTAGCATTCCTACAAATACATTCATCAGGAAATAGGAAACATAAAGATCTAAACCATGATAATATAGATGTATGACTCCTACATATTATGAAGCTTAAAATATCTGAGGCAGCTCTCGAGAATATGAGCGAAATATATTAAGCACCATAAATAATTAGGATAAATGGGGTTCTCTCACCAACAAACCTAATAACCTTAGACATGGTTTCACCATAGATAAGGAGAGAACCCCCAGATAAAGCTTAAGTTTACAAAGCCAACAAAAGATACTGTTAAGTAAGCCTTAACCCTAACTAATACTAACTTGGCAGCATCTAAATAATGGCGAATATATTAGCTAATTCCATTTTCCTAGGCTATAGCTATAAGTAGCCCTACTATATTGCTGATCTTCAAATCTTTACATATATTAGAACCTCTTATGAGATTAATATGGTATAAGTAAGAATACTGAATCATCTCTTGATGGATTCCAGACATAAAGATCATAATGTACGTTAAGAGCAGGTTAACTGTTTAAGACCAGCTGTACGTCTAGGGATGTGAACTCATGGAAACAGCATCACCATATTTGTATTAGTTACAAGTATTTCCTGAAAGTGTTTTATCTCTAGTTATTAGTTTCTCTTTGTTCTGTTGAACAATAGCGGCTATTAATATGTCAAACTCACTAATCAGCTTTCCCCGTTTTCTTAACTCATCACGTATTAGTCCAGCCCTTTTACAAGCCTCCACGTCAAGACCTAGCACAGTCAAATTTTGCAGTAGTTCCTCAACTATCCTAATATTCTCCACAGGCTTCGCTGAGGCTGCTGCACCCTTAGACAATTCATATGCAGTTATTATGGTGGTTTTAGGTAACTCACCAGCTCTTTGTAGATCCTCTAATACCTTTATTGCTTCCCCATCACCTCGGAGAAGAGCTACAAGTATGTCAGTATCCAGGCATGCCATTATACGTATGCCTCCCTCGAACTGGGTTTCTCTCTTTCATGCAGTACCTGTTGAAATACAAAATCTATATCGTCGCCAACCCATTTACCTGCAAACTCAGATAAAGGCTTATAGGTGGTTTTATGTATGAGGCGTAATACTACATCAGAGAAAGATTCGCCCTTTTTCTTTATTCTCTTAAGTTCCTTATAGGCTTCATCTGAAATCAATATAACTTTGGTCATACATACATGTATACACATATATAAGTTTTATTTTACTTTTATCGGATGTGGCAACTTAAGAAGTTGGATGCAATATGTTAAGTTGTCAGTTTCCTTTTATCAGCTTTGTAAATATGTAAACTTAAGCAGCATTTTAGTTTGTTTGATTGAGTTGTTCAGATAATCTTTAGATGTTTCCGATACATTCTCTACATACGTAAAATATGTTATCACTTATCACCTAAGCTGTGCACCATAATACATAATTAACACCACCAATACTCTCCAATTCATAATGAGAAAATAGTTAATCTGTAAATCATTCATATTTCCGAAAAATTTATTATGTTGTGTATGTTTTTGTCTTCATGACTAGAATTTTCTTTTCAGTTGATGTTCATGGGAATACTGCTTTATGGAGGAAGTGGATATCAGCTATGGAGATTTATAAAGCTGATGTTTTAATGTTTTGCGGTGATTTAACTGGTAAGTTGATGGTTCCAATAGTAAGGGGATCTGATGGTTTATGTAGTGTTTCATATAGGGGTTTAAAACGTAGATTTAGTGAGGAGGATATTGAAAAGGTATCTAGAGAGCTTGAGGAGAGGGGGGTTTACACTATTACGCTATCTCCTGAGGAGGTTGAGGCATTAAAGAGTAATTATGAAGCTATGCTTAGAGCTATGAATGAAAGGATAGTGGAGAGGATGAGGGGTTGGCTTAATCTTTTAACTAGTAGAATAGATACTAGGAAGGTACAGGTTATTGTTATGCCTGGAAATGATGATATATTTGAGGTTGATGAAGTTATTAAGGAATATGAGGATGAGGGTGTAGTCTATCCTTTAAACAAGGTTGTTGATGTTGGAGGTGTTGAAATGATAAGTCTGGATTATGTAAATCCAACTCCATGGAGTACTCCTAGAGAAGCTGATGAAGGTAGGATTAGGGGAAGTGTGGAGAAGCTTGTGGGGAAGCTTGAAGACCCTTCCAAATCTATTTTCAACTTCCATTCACCGCCTTATGGTACTAAGCTTGATCTAGCTCCTGAGCTTGATAAAAACCTTAGACCCGTAGTTGTAGGTGGGGGTGTAAGGTATAAGCATGTTGGAAGTAAATCAATTCTTGAAGCTATTAGAAGGTATAAGCCTCTTATTGGTCTACATGGACATATACATGAATCTGGAGGTGTTGACTATGTGGATAAGGTACCGGTTCTAAATCCTGGTTCAGAATACGAATCAGCAATACTTAAAGCCTACATAGTTGAAATAGATAAAAAATGTGTTAAGAATTTTTGGAGGGTTGAGGGTTAGGTTGGCGGTAGAACTGTATATATCTTCGAAACATCAATACCTTCCTTAACGTTTTTAGAGTACTGCCATGCATGTATTATGAATCCGACAGCTAGGAAAGCAGCCATAACCGCAGCTACGCTGTATGTAAATTCAAGTATTGAGAAGCAAACTATCCAGAACCCTATAGCGAACGATATTAATCCAAGTATTGAGAGTAGTGGTATTCCAGCTATCCTCCTCTGTATTGGGCACATCTTATAGATCTCCGGTCTAATGAATGGTAGTAGCAATGCTGATAGACCCATAAGCCAGAAGAAGTTCAGCATTGTGAAGTCTAGGATTCCAAGTATAATATCAACCGAGAACGCAGCAACAAATACACCTACAATTCCCCAAATCATCGTTACATGGGAAGCCCATGTTGGGCATCCCCTCTCGTTAACCTCACTTAGCTTTAGCGGGAATGCTCTATCGAAGGCTAATGCGAAAAGCGTTCTTGACGTACTTACAAATACTGGAGGTATACTGTTCGCATACCATAAAGCTATAAGTATTGCTATGATTGCTCCAAGTATTAGATTTCCGCTTAGAGAAGCTGCGAAGAACGGTACTGATGGTGTTATTGCTGCAGGCATTATTTTAGATAGTACGTCTGGATGCTTATTAGCTAGGAAGACGTAAGCACCTATAAACTCCTGGTAGGGATAGTATACAGCCCAAGCAACAACAGTATAGAGAATCATACATCCTATATATCCACCAATAAAGCCGTAAATTAGGCTTCTCTTAGGATCCCTAACCTCCCCACTTGCAAAAGTTACAGCTTCAAAACCCGTCCATGCCCAGAATGGAACGACAAGTGAGGCTATAGTAGCACTCCATGAAAATCCTGGAAATCCCCATCCCTTATCTCTAGCTGCATTAAGTATCTTCATGTATACTCCCTCACCCCATACACTATCAAACATTTTCGAAGCTCCTCCAGGACCAATACCTATGAATAGCAGTACTGCAAGTATTGTAGCTACAAGTGGGAGGTAGAATAGGATTCTTTCAATCCATTTAACATATCTTAAACCATATAGACTAACTATCCAGAAGAATAGTGTAAACACTATTCCCCCAACAGTTTGCCAAAGCTGTGTAGCCATAGCACTACCTGCACTTATAAATCCAGCTCCTCCACCAGCGTATCCAACCATTACTAGAGCAGATCCTAAAATACCTGTTACAATATATCCTAAGAGACCTATAGCAATACCCCAACCTATAACCATAATCCATGCAGCATAAACCCCTATTGCAGAGCCTAAAACCCTACTTACCTGCACATACATTCCACCAGATCTAGGCATTGTAGCTGACATTATGCCTAACGTAATAGTTATTGGAAGTATAATTAGTGAAGCTATAAGGAAGGATAATGCAGCATTAGATCCTGGATATGTGAAAGCCATTCTTACAGAGTAGAAGGTTATGCCTGAAGCTGCAGGCGTCGCTATAGACCATATGAAAGCATCTTGAAACCCCAACTCTCTAACTAGTCCAGAAGCCTTTCTCGCAAATACAACCTCCTCCATAAAACATACCCAGTAATATATTTATAGAAGCGTAAATATATATTTTTGCACTACTCAGAGCTCTGTAAACTTAAGCTTGCTAATTAACTTCTAGGTAAAGCTTAGGTTTACAAGACGCTACTCAGCTTATGCTTAATTTGAAGCTCGTAATTTTACTTAGTAAACGTAAATACTAAGGCTGAAATGCGTTATTCTCTTCACTAAAATCTAAATGAACATTAACTTAATCCCTAGTAGCTTAATAACTTTCAGAATTATACTTAACCACATGTTTAAGCGATACTGTCAAGTTAATCCTTAGGCTTAATGATCTACTATATGTTAACTTGACAGTATCTGTTTAAGCAGCTTGGCTTAAGTCTACCTAGACTGTGAAGCATCATTAATTATAAACATTATTTCCATTAAGCCTTTTAAGATAAGCTATAAGCAAGCTCATCTGCTAGATGTAGCCTTTTATAAATATCTAGCTGCAAACTATAATCCACGACTATTCCTCAATCAGTAAAATTTAGCCTAAACAACATATTTAAACATCCTAATTAACTCTAATAATGAGTCATTCTGCATAGATGAATATGTCGTGTGCGAAGAGGCTAAACGTAGCCAGATAGAGGCTTTATGTAGCTGTATATTGGCTGTCCGATATTTCTTCTACTTCACGATACCATGGTTTTGATACTCCTATTTCAGCTCTTTTCCTCCATTTCTTGGTTTTAGGTTCTTCATCAATTATTTTTACTAGTTTATCTACTCTACTGATTATTAGTTCTTTCTCCTCCTTTGCTAATTTATTTTCACTATGAAATTTATCTGTGAAGAATTTAACCTTATTTAGGTTTGTTACTGCATCATACCAGAATCCCCAATCATCAGCTAGTATTTCAGCTATGTATTTACCGTTTATGTATTCCCGCTCATCCCTATAGCTTACGTCATGCCCGTAAAGTATGATTATTAAGTCAACTATATCCTTTAGATTAATTTGATGAATCTGTATCTTTTCAAGAACCAAGTCTGTTAGGGTGATTGTTGGATAGTCAAGGTCTAGCCTACCCTTACCAGGCTTATCGCCGAATACTACATCATGGCTAAACTCAAGCTTATCGAAGAATATATCTACTTGATAATGGTTTTTAGGGTGAAAATATATTAGTCTCTTATTCATAAATAATGCCTTCATCAATACGTTATAGCTAAATCCAAGCTCCTTCTCAAAAAACTTCACAATATCCCCCCTCTGCCTCCCATAAGCTGCTAGATCTAGATCTGTGAAGCTGGGCTTATCCACTCCAAACCTACCTATCCTCCTATAGATTTCTAAAGCGTTTTTCTCATGTTTCGAATGGATATAAACCGCAAGAGCGCCAAGTATTCTTAACACTATACCTCTATCCTTAGCCTTCTCAATAATACCTACAGCCTCATCAGCAAACTCCTCTTCAGATAGAGAAACAAACTTGGTAGACATCTCTCATCATTATTTTACGAGCTCCATAAATAGTATAAGGTTCTCTTATAAACTTTACTTTAAAATAAACATCATTCAATAATCATAAACCCACATTAGCCTTCAATACGTTAAAATTGATGGAGCTTAAACAATAGTTAAATATTTTAAGTAGAAACTATTAGTATTATTGTTTGAGGGGTTTTAACGCGAACATGTTTAGGTGGTGCTTGTTTGAGTTGGACTCCCCTCAAACAAATTATTATATCAATTGATAACACACAAAATATATAATCTCCTTCTTCATCTCTTTGAAATCTGAAGTACTGAGGGTGCTTCTCCTTTTCTTCTCTTTAACTGGAGAATTATGTTATAGTTGGAAGTAGGGAATTCATGAGTTCGCCGCAAAGTTTATTGGTTTCGGTGTGGAACTATGGCTTTGTTTGATTTAAGGCACGCGCGCATAAGTGTTGAAAAATTCTTTTTGGGCTTTTTCTTTAAGAGAAGCCTGTTTTGGCTTAGTTAAGTTTATAGAGTGGGGTGTTAAGGGATTGTTAAATCAATCCTTGCGTTACGTTTCAGGGTTGAGGGTGGGAAAGAGGTTGTTGAGCTTTATAAGAGGGGGAGTGTTGAAAGAGCCTTAAAGCTTCAAAACTGAAGTTGTTAATGGAGAAGCCTAAATGGAGGATATAGCAAAAATCCATATACATGTTGTAATATGCTACGCATGTATTCTTGCCGTAGCAATATTAGCCCACAAATAGGAAGACCAGAACTAGCAACAACATAGCAGCATTCATATACTAAAACCCAGAAAAAAGCTCTAAAAGCCAAACAAGCTAAAAATGAATTATTCAACACTTATGCGTCCGAATCGTCTTGTAAACTTAAGCTTGCTAATTAACTTCTAGGTAAAGCTTAGGTTTACAAGACGCGTCTGAATCGCCGTTAAGCTTATATACTTTTGTCTATTGTATTCTTTGGATGTGGCTTGGATGCTCTGAAAGCTTGAATAGGGCTCCAAGCCGAGATAGGTGGAGGAGGTTTAAGCATTAAATATAGGGCTTCTTCAGGTTCCTGAAGAAGTCGTTAACGGGCTGGTGGCACAGCCCTTGCATATAGTCCCAGAACCATGAAGGGGTGAATGCTGAAACAGATGTGCCCCCAAGTGTTGAAGGAGCTGTATGCAGGAATCCCCACGGCTTCAGCCGTGGAGAGTGTCAAGGATACTGAGGAGAACGTGTTTAGCCTTATGGAATTCCTATCCCTACTAAGGGGGGTTGAGGAAGTAGACCTCCTCCCATTTCATGATGTGGAGGAGAAATACAGATATTTAGGGGTTGAATATAAAATGCCAATTCACAACTCACCATCAAGGGAGAAGCTAATATGGATTAAGGAAAAGCTTGAAGGCCTCGGCCTATACGTTAAGGTAGGAGGCTAATAGTAGAGAGCGGTGATACTGTCAAGTTAACATATAGTAGACTCATTAAGCCTAAGGATTAACTTGACAGTATCAAGAGCGGTTAACATTACTATTATATATTAGCTGTAAAAAGCTTTATATATTTATTATTTCTCAACTATTTATGCTGGATAGGATGGGTATAGCTGTAGCTATCTTTATAGCTACCTTTGCCTTTATTGCATGGGGTAAAATACATAGAGCCTATATAGGCTTAGCCTCCTCACTCCTCCTATTAATTTTAGGTATTTTAACTCCTTATGAGGCTTTTAGCTATTTAGACTTTAATGTTGTAGGTCTTCTTGTCGGAATGGCTGTAATAACATATTACTTGGAGAAGTCGGGTGTTGCTGGATGGGTTTCAATTAAGCTTATTAAAGCTGTCGGCTCAAACCCTATCAACATGCTTATCATGTTTGCTAGTGTTGGCTCCCTGATTTCAGCCATTCTAGACAATGTTTCAACAACTATTCTACTCTCCCCAATAGCTATAAGTGTTGCTAGAACTTTAGGGGTTAGTATAGTACCATACGTTATTGGTGTTGCTTTAGGCTCAAATCTTGTAGGTGCTGCATTGATGATCGGTGATCCTCCAAGCATGATGGTTGCCTCCGCTTTAAATCTTAACTTTGTAGACTTCATAGTTTTCAACGGTAAACCAAGCATGTTCTTCCTAATAATGGCTGCATGCCCAATTGCAGCCCTCACCCTCAGGATTACAGCTAGGAAATACTTCAAGTCTGTAAGGCTAGCGGGGGAGAGGCTGAAGCTGGATGAACGACAATATATTAGGGATAAGCTCCTTATCGCTGAAGTTCTAACAGTACTTTTCCTAACCATATTCCTACTTAGTATTAGGAATATCTACAATATCCCGATGTGGTTTCCACCACTACTTGGAGCATCAATAATCTCAATACTTAGAGTATTTAGTGAGAATGTTTTAAAACCATTTATTGAGGGGGTTGACTGGAAAACAATAGTTTTCATATCGTCAGTGTTCATCATTACAGGAGGGCTTACTGAAACAGGATTTATTGATTTACTATCCCTAAAGATCTATGAGTTATGCGGTGCAAACATTGTTTCAGCATCAGCAGTTTTAATATGGATTTCAGTTTTACTCTCAGGATTTATCGATAATATTCCATACTTCGCAACAATGATCCCCCTAGTAATTAAGCTATCTGAAGTATCAGGCATGAATGTATATACTTTAATGTGGGCACTACTACTAGGTGGAAGTCTTGGAGGTAACTGCACATATGTTGGCGCTGCAGCTAACGCTGTTGGTGTAGGTATAATTGAGAAAAATGAAAGAAAGGTTTCTTTCCTAGAGTTTATGAAGCTTGGGGTACCATATACTGTTATAGCTGTAGCGTTTGGAGAGCTTCTACACTACATCTTCTACATTCTACTCGGCTAGCTGACGTGGCAGCTTAGGAGGTTAAATAAAATATGTTAAGCTAGACCTAGCAGCTTGACCAATAATACCTTTCATATCCAAAATTTTACCCTCCACTCATCAATCTGAGTTGTTAAACCTAGGTTTCTAAACTCACCAACCTAGAACCTAGTTTAAGCAATAAGTCACAACCAACTCACCGCTGCATACTCCTAGGAGAGCTGATTTGACACAGCTAGAACTCAATACGATGAAGCATTAGGTTAAGAAACTGGGAATTTTCCAACTTAGTTATGAAGAGTTTTAGTAGAATACTGCAACCAGCAGTTTCGGGATTTGTAGGCTTAAGCCCCCTCTGGTTTTCTTCCCTGCATACATAAGCCCTTCAAGCTTAAGTTTCTTCAAAGTCTCCAATGATTACTGGATAGAATTCATTGCTTTCAAAGCTTACATAGATTCAGCAGCTAGGTATAGAGTTTAAGCTTATATGTACTCTTGAGATAGTTCTTGGATGGTGGTTCTGTGAGGATTGCTCGGAATGGTGATGTATTGCTTGTTGATGGAGGCTTTAGGTTTCTGCTTGGAGTTAACTACTGGCCTAGGAAGCTAGGTGTTAGGATGTGGAGGGGCTGGGATGAGGCTGCAGTTATGGATGATGCTAGGGTTATGAGAGAGCTTGGGGTTGTAGCTGCGAGGGTTTTTGTAAAAAACGAAGATTTTGCGGATGAGGATGCTACTCCATATCCGGATATGTTGGTGAAGCTGAAGAGGCTGCTGGATATTCTAGGTGGGCATGACGTAGCTGCTTTCATAACGCTGCTTGTAGGCCACATGAGCGGCAAGAACTGGAGGATACCGTGGCTGAGGTTTGAAGAGCTCTATAAGTCTCATACTATTAGGAAGACGGTGAAGTTTATTGAGACATTGGTAAGGGAGCTTAAGGATCATCCGGCTGTGGCTGGATGGATTCTAAGCAATGAGGTTAGCCTTACCATGAAGGCTGGTAGCAGAGAGGAGGCTATATCTCTTCTTAAGATCTTCTCGGAGACTGTTAGGAGCATTGATGGAAATCATGCTATTTCATCTGGCGATATCCCTGATGGATTCATGCAGGAGACTCCAAATGTGGCAGGTCTAGTTGACTATGTTGGTCCACACCTTTACATATACGACAGCGATCATGTAAGGCATGGCTACATGTATGGTGCGCTACTAGAGCTATACTCAAACAGTGGTGAAGCCCCCGTTATCCTGGAGGAGTTTGGATTCAGCACATACCAGTTCTCTGAGGAAAGCCAGGCCAGATTCATAAATGAGGTTCTCTACACAGCTCTAGCCCATCGTGCTTCAGGCGTATTCATATGGTGCTTCTCAGACTTTATGTGTGAGAGCGATCCACCATACGAGTGGAAGCCTTTGGAACTAGCGTTCGGTATTATCAGGGGGGATGGCTCCAGGAAACCTGCTGCTGATGTTGTTAAAAGGTTTGCTGGGGAGCTTGAAGAGGTTGGGAAGCTGAATATTTACAAATTTAAGAGAAACCCTCCTTTATCCATAGTTGTGCCATTCTACATGTTCAGAGACTACGAGTTTGTACGGTACAGAAGTATTCTCGGCTTCTGGGGGATGATAAGGCCTGCTATAGCATCAAGCATTATAGCTTCATCCAGCGGTTTAGATAACACATTGATATATGAGCTGGATATGGAGAGAGTGTTTGGAGATAGAAGACTATTGCTGATGCCATCAGTAATAGTAGCATTAACATCAACGTGGAGAAGGTTACTAGAATATGTGGAGGGCGGTGGAGGTCTATATGTCTCCTTAACTAGGGGGTTTGGGGACTTTATGGCCAGGCATGAGGCTGCAACACACTTATGGACTGAATTAATGGGGATAGAGAACACTCTTGAAGCCGGCTCACCTGGAGTTAAGTACTACGGTACTGTAGCTGTGGAGTTCGTAAGGGACTTTGGACTCCTAAAGAAGGGGGATAGAATAACGCTACATATCCATACACCTATATATACATATAGTGCTGAAGCCGTGGATGCTGAGGTTATTGCTGTTGATGAGGATGAATGTCCCGTGCTCTTTAAAGCTGGGAAGGGTAAGGGGATCGTTGTCACATCTATGATACCGATCGAGCTTGTGGAAGCTCTAGCTGAGAAAGTAGATTGGAGTGGGCAGCTTCAGAAACTATACAGGTCGGTGGCTGGAGATATGGGTGTAGAAGTAAGCTATGAGGCCAGCTCACCTGAGGTAGAAGTAAAGGTATTCTATGGTGATTCATCAGACATCATAGTAGCCGTAAACCATGGAGACTGGAAAAAGGTATTTATAGCAAGCAGGAAAGCGATGAGAAATGTTGCTAAGCTTGGCGGTGATGCAGCTTTCATATCATGGAGTAGTTATGGAATAAAAGTTGAAATGCCGAAGAAGTCCGGCTTAATACTGCATGTGGAGAAGTAATTTCTAAATATGTTCCCGCCATAATTTCACAGCTTGTCAGGAAAGCTTAAGATTCAGCAAATTGCAACCACAATATTTAAGCTATTCTTCTATCTCAGCTGAGGTGAACCGCATAGCTTCTGCGGTGATGGATGTTTTCCTCAGCAGTTATATCTTGGAGGAAGTGGAAACTATGTCAAGCCATCTAGAGCTTTAAGCCCACGTTTAGATGTGGATACTGGCAGCATATAAGCTTAGCGATTAGTATGGGTTGGTAGCTCAATATTGTGGAGACTACTTTATATCTAAGGTAGCTTGAAATATAGTAGTTAGGCAACTACCTATATGATTCTAAACATCAAACCCAACATTCCACCCCTTAAGCATAAGGGGAAATAACCAAAGAACTAAAATAGTAGCTGGACATGCCTGTTAAGCGAAACTATTAAATAATTCCGGTATTTGTTATTTGGTTTCAATGTATTGGGAGATTGTAGATATTGTTTCTAGAAGTGTTTATGTAGCTGGGTTAGCTACCCTAGCTGCTTCAGCATGGTCTATACCTTTAGGTCTTATAATTGCGTTAAGGAGGTTTCGGGGTAGGTACGTATTAACATCGATGTTTAATAGTTTAATAGGTTTCCCAACAGTTCTTGAGGGGCTTATACTCTACCTACTGCTTACTCGCTCCGGACCCTTAGGCTGGCTTAACCTACTATATACTGTTGATGCAGTCATTATTGGTCAGGCATTGCTGATTACTCCACTAATTGTTAGCTTTGTTATAGGTGCTGTGGAGGGTGTTGATCCGAGGGTAAGGGATGCTGCTTTAACGCTGGGTTTAAGTGGGTGGAGGGCTGATATCGTTGTTGTATCTCACTGTTTAAGGGGTATTGTAGCATCGGTTATGGCTGGGTTTAATAGAGCTATTGGCGAGTTGGGGGTTGCGCTTATGCTTGGCGGTGATATAAGGTTTAAGACTAGAGTTATTACGACGGCTATAGCTTTTGAAACAGGGCTTGGTAACTGGGGTTTTGCATTGATTCTCGGCTTCATACTCCTCCTCATCATAGCCCTAATTACACTATTAACATTCACTATTGTTGGAAGGGTGGTTTCTTGATTGCTGTTAAGGCAGTTAACTTAAGGAAATCCTACACTACAAATACTGGTAGGGTTGAGGTTATTAAGGGTTTAAGCCTTGAGGTTAGGGATGGGGAATTTATTGTTATAGCTGGTCCTAACGGTGCTGGTAAAACCACACTGCTTAGGCTTATAGCTCTGCTTGAAAAGCCTGATGATGGTAGGCTTATCATATATGGGGTGGATGCTACAAGTAGCTGGAGTAGTGCATTAAGGCTTAGGGGTGATGTAACTATGGTTTTCCAGGAGCCTGTAGTGTTTAACACATCTGTCTATAGAAACATTGCTTTAGGCGTTAGGGGAGGGTATAACGTTAAGAGCTTGGTTGAGGATTTAGCTGAAAGGTTTAAGTTGAAGAGTGTGCTTGATAGGAATGCCTTAACCCTCTCAACAGGCTTTAAGAAGAGGGTTATGATTGCTAGGGCCTTAGCCTGTAATCCACGCCTCCTCCTCCTAGATGAGCCTACAGCTAATCTTGATGGGGAGAGTAGGGAGATTGTATTGGGGGTGTTGAGGGAGCTTTTTGGAAGTAAAACAATCATATATGTAACGCACTACTTACCTGAAGCTCAGCTATTTAATACTCGAACCCTATACATGGAGGATGGTGTTTTCAAGTAGTTAGCAGCTAGATCCGAAATCCATATTCATCTCCTTAATCCACCGTAAAACCATACTGTCTGCTGAGCTTATAGGTTTAAAGATAGGCTGTCCATACTCCTCAACTCCATAGCCTCCAATAACCTTCTGCCCCTCCCCAATTAGAAATTTTAAAAACTCCATCGCTACATCAATTCTTCCAGCGTTTCTAACTATGATAACACTATATACGTTTAAAAGCTCTCTAGATGCTTCAATCAACACATTTAAATGTGGTAGTTTATCCTTAAATCTAAGCCATGTAGCGGTATCTGTTAATGTATATCCATTGAGGTTCTCAGCTATTAGGAGGGTTTCACCCATACCCTTCCCGCTCTCTATATACCACCCATTCGAAACCATTCTCGGATCTATACCTGCTAAACCCCATATCTCCATCTCCTTCAAGTTTGTTCCTGAATTATCCCCTCTAGAGATGAATTTAGCATCTCCCCTAATGCCTGCATTGAAAATCTTCCTAAAAGCCTCCTGTATACTAGGAGTATTCGATATGTTTAAAGGATCATCTCTAGGACCTACAAGTATGAAGAAATTGTATGCAAATATCTTCCTGCATAAGCCATATCCTTCATCCATAAATCTCCTCTCAAGAGCTGGAGCATGAGCTATGACTATATCCACATCCCCCCTCCTACCCATCTCTATAGCTTGCCCTGAACCTACAGCTGAATACCTTACATCAATACTGAAGCCCTGCCTAGCCATGTATTCCTCAAATAATGGTATTACCACATCTAGAAGCCCGGAGTCTTTTATGCTTGTAGTTGTAGCTATATAAATCACATACATTCTTCTCGATGCAGCATAACTAAGATATGTTATAGCTGAGATAATAACTATAATAGATAGGGATATGGCTAAAGCAGCTTTAATCACACCAATATGATAGATAGACGTATTTAAAGCTTTGCTAGCAGCTGGGCGTGTCCAACAATTTATAAACTTTTCTAGCATAATCTTGGATGTGGTAGCTTAGAAGTTGATATGTAGTGTTGTTGGGTTTATGATGTGGATAGGTTAACATACTGCATATTTAAAATCTCATTAAATCCATGTAGTATCTTTTTAAACTGGTTTTTAAAATTGGGGTTTATGATAGCTTTTAGCTAATAGATAACATACAGTAGCATAACTCTAATTTTGGCTCTAGTATTCAGTAATTATTGTAGAGCTGTCTTGTAAGTATTTTAGCAGTATACTATGATTCTAGGATTATTCTGTTCTTACCGACTCCATCTTCCCCGTCTTTAACCTATCTCCAATACTGTTAATGCTCCAAATACCCCTCAACCTATACGAGTATAATGATTCATCATATACTCTATCCCTTATTCTGCTCCATATCCTCCTGGGCTTGTTAAACCCCTCCTTATGATGGGTATCCCTTAGATACTATCGTGTTCAGTACAGGCTTAGCGTCGAATACTCCATCACCAAGCATAAATCCAACACCCTCAGGTATACCCCTAACAAACTCCACCTCAGCTTGTTCTGCATGTACTGGAATATTGTGCTACCACTCCTCACATCTAGGAATAGCTCATGAAGCCTCCCAACCAGTCAGAGAGCTTCGTTGAGTCTACTACTGAGTACTCTATGAGGCAAGGAGCCTGAAGAGTATTTTAAAACCTCCCCCACAACATCCCCATGCCTAACCTCCCAATAGTGGATTTAGAATTCTAACACCGAGGGATAATTCCCGCATACCTTAAGCCTTAAAACCCCCTTCAAAACCTTCACATAAAGCCTAGGAGACCTCCAAAACCTCCTACTAATCCTTGAATCAAAATCCATAAAATCCAAGTAATCTAAACATCAAGAAGCCAACATCATAAACCCTAACATCCCATCTCTTAAGCATAAAGAGAAATAACCAAAAACTAAAATAGTAGTTGGACAGCCCCCAGCAGCTGAAGGATGCTATCTATAATTTACGTAAACATCATCAACATTTGTATTCTAAGATTTGTTGGTTATCGTAGATCTCGGAATTATGGTTAATCGGTACTGGCTTGAAACATACTTAATGGTAATGTTGTCTAGAGTGTTTCTGTTTAGCATTGAAGCTTGTAGTTGTTCAGTATTGCTTCATGTCTAACTTCATTTCTTCCATATGCCATGTCAGCTCCCTTAATGCTATGTTGATGCTTCTAATGTCTTTGAGAATGTTTTCGCTCTTTAACGTTTTTAGAAGCTCCTTTACGGCTATGTATGCTTCCCCAATATGTTTCTCCAACTCATTCAGCTGCTCTATAGATGTTTTTAGAAGTGTTTGAGCTTTACTGTAGGCTTCATCTATATGTTTAAAATTAGCTAATGTATTACTGGTGTTTAGGCTTTCCCTTAATTCATTGATAGCCTTAGATATTTTAACGTTTTCCTCAGCTACCAGCTTAACTTCACTACTTAAATCTTTTAGGGTCTCCATTACTTTAATTGTTTCTAACTGCTTACTACTGTCTCCCCTTGCTGCTGAGGTCTCGTTCATCTTCTCACTAATATCCGCCACCATACTGGATAGCTTAGCTATTTCCCTACTTATCTTAGATGTCTGCATACTTAACTCCTTAACTGCTTTTACTATTTGAATCGTTAGGGCTTGATGTAGCTTATTAACCTCCTTTAAGATAACTTTAACTGCAGTATCAACTGCTTCGCCTACAATGCTTCTTAACACCTCATTCTGCTTCTGCTCATTACCTAAATCCTTACTAGTATTGTTCTCCTCCGGGATTATAGGAATTGATAATGTAAGCTCTACATTATCTTCTTGGTTTTCCAAGCCCCCTTAAAAATATTGTTTAGGTAAGGGTTTAAAACTGCTTAATGTATGGGTTTAAATCTAAGTTTCCTCCCTACTTTCAAATAGGCTGCTTTTCTCTATAGCCCCCTCAGACATTATTTCCTTAGCAACATATATGGGGGCTTGAGCTCTAACAGCTAAAGCTATAGCATCACTTGACCTACATTCAACATCCTTCACTACACCCTTAATATCCAGCGATACTTTTGCACAGTATCTATCTTCAACAACATCGTAGATAGTTGCTTTAGAAACCTTAACGCCCAAGTCTTTAAATATATTCATCATCAAGTCATGTGTTAACGGAACCTCCCCTCCCCCCTCAACACCTAGCTTTATTGATAATGCTTGCTGATTATCGATAAATATCGGTAAAACCCTCTCCTCACTATCAATAAGTAGAACTGCTGGTGCTACTCCTGAAGGTGTTCTGAACAGTGCAACATCAAACACTTCCGTTCTAACAAATTCCTCCACTAAATCACCAGGAGAACATTTTTTCCATCCTTATAAACCTTTTCTATTGTTGTCTCCATCTTTAATGCATCATATATGCTAGAGCTTGCTGCTTAATACTCGATAATCATACTTTCCATATTAAAAGGAACAGTATTGGATTTCTTATTAAAGATTCTAATAATCCATGAAACCTATACCAGTAGTAACAACATAGCCAAGAAGTCTTATAAGAGCCGTACTCTGGAGGCATATTCATCCACTTACAACATGTGGTGAGGACGTAGATATGCCGTTTATGACGTATCTATCATCACCTCTAGATCTATCAACCCTATGGGGAGAAGAGGCTTAATGACCTCCACTCATCATCACTAAGATCCGTAGGACGCCATGTTCAGAGGAGGCTTAAATAGTTTTGATGTGGGTTCAGCGTTGATCAATGATCTCTCACCACTTAAGCTCTCTTAGGCTTAGGTGGGGAGGGATGAAATAGCATCCACTCCTCATCGCTTAACTCATAACAAAATAAGCATGGAAAATTAAATATTTTGAAAACACCTAGGTAAATATGTATAGTTCCTCCTCGTATCGTCTATCAATTACTTGGCCCGGCGGTAAATGCTTAATTTTTTTCGATGCTAAATATTTTACTAGCATTTCATTAATATCGGTATAGCTTAGCCTACCGTGAAGCCAATCTAAAGGTATATTTATGAATAGTGGTCTTGCAGGTATTATGTGGCGTGTTGATTTATGGGTGAAAACCCTCCTACTTAATGCTACTCTTACAACTTCCTGCTTAAGTATTGTAGGTATTGCGAGAATAAGTGAAGCCCTCCCCCTCCTAATGGCTTCCATAGAGCCTAACTCAGTATCGTAGGTTACATTATAGCCGTTTATCCTCAATCTATTTTCAACCTCCCTAACTATATCATATACCTCCTTAATATCGTAGCTGGAATTATTAATTATGTAGCTTTCCATTCTTGAAATTAAAGCCATAATAGCCCTCCTACCTGCTACAAGTCTATATGCATTACTGCTTTTCTCCTCTTTAGCTTTAAGATTTAAATCCTTAATGATGTTTAACACTACCTTAGGCTCTATAGGGCTCTCCACCAACCTATACCATGCACCTACAGCTATGTTTGGATTACTGTAGTCAACAAGACATACTGGAATGTATTTACATCCAATTCTCTTAATAGCCTCAACCCTATGAGTGCCGTCAAGAACAACTAGGCTATTCTCATCAACAATAACCGGATGCTTAACAACACCATCCCCCCTAATCTCTAAGATAAGTCTGTTAAGAAGTTCAGGTATAACCTCCTCATGGATAAATAGCTTCTCAACATCCTCAATCCTAATTCTAAGCTTAATTAATGGATGATCTATAAGAAATCCTGACAAGCCCCTCAACTAATACTTCAGCAATCAAATATAAACTTTACAGTTAGTTCTTGGAGTCTCTAGTACTATTACTCTATGAGTCTCCGTAATACTTAGCCTCCAGCTCATTAAGAGCCTCTATGCTGAAGGATTCATCGTAAAATCTAAGCCAAGCCCTAAATAAAGCTCATTAAACCGTATTCTATAGAAACCGTAAACACATCTATGAATAGTATGATAGCCCAGTAAAATCATCATGGCTTGAAATCATCTCTTCTTTCAATCAACTTCCGCATAAAACCTCTAGACAGCTATGTTTAAATACTTCCTCCTTAAAGTCTCTATATGAAGTTTAGGCTATGTTTACTGCTTCTCCTAATTACTATATCTAGATTTGAGTTTTTAAATGCTCAATCCATAGGTTTACGTGTTGATATTGGTGAGTCCGGTCTTACTGAGGTAACACACATCGTTTCTGTTGATAATGTTACAACTCAGGTTAGGCTTCTAGCTAAGCCTATTGATGATTTGATAATTGTAACTGATGAGGATGGTATTCCTGTAAGCTATACTCTGAACGATACATTAATGATTGCTGAAACATATGGTGTTGAGAGGATTAACATAACCTACTTAACCTACGGCGTTGTGGAGATGGTTGAGGGATTATGGCGTGTTAGGTTTTCATCTAGTAGCCGATGCGAAATCATACTTCCAAGAAGCTCAAACATAGTATACATGAACATAATACCTGAAGAAGTAGAGGCTGTAAATGGAAGAATCAGAGTACTGATGCCTCCCGGATCCTATGAAATACAGTATGTAATCCTACCGAAACCGACATCAACCATCCAAACATATACTACACCTCAATCCATACCTCCCCAATCCAAAACAACACCTCCACCATCAACCATCCAAACGTATCCTACACCTCCCCAAGCTCCACAGATTTCAGGATTACTTCCACTACTTATTGTAGTTGTTATTCTAGCTGTTGCTCTTCTAGCTTACCTAATGGTTAAGACTAAAGGTAGGGTTAGGTTTTCAGGTGTTGAGCTTTTAATTTTAGATTACTTAAAGTCTAGAGGTGGAGCCTATCAGGATGATATAGTTAAGGATTTAAAACTACCTAAATCCACAGCTTCAAGAGCTTTAAGCAACCTAGTTAAGAAGGGAATTATTGAGATAAGGAGGGTAGCTAGGAGAAACTATGTTAAGCTTAAATAGCTGCTTAACTCCTCGACAACCATGTCCCACTCTAAATCATGAATAGAGCGTATTGAACCCCACCTCTGCTATGTGCGGAGTTTAAAGTAATGATTTTTAGCTATTGCACAAAATTTATATAGTCCTACCGTATAGTAGGTTATAGAGGTGATAGTATGTCCTGGTTTATCTGGCCCGGTAGAGGACCGTTCAGCTATCTACCACCATGGATGAGGCCTGGATGGCTGTATGGTAGAG
>Ga0080004_1203846_pt1 | contig 31303 bp, 34 predicted proteins | sample WasSprMetagenome_FD_69207 | JGI IMG/M metagenome (GOLD analysis project Ga0080004, IMG submission 69207) | Sulfidic aquatic microbial communities from Washburn Spring, Yellowstone National Park, USA - WS (SPADES assembly) (version 2) | ecosystem: Environmental > Aquatic > Thermal springs > Hot... | reverse complement strand
ACTGTCTACTCCTCCGGAAAGATTAACCTTGGCTGCGTCTTAAGAGAGGAGATTGCTGTTGGACTTTTGGAAAAGTTGGAGAACATGCTGAACAAGGCTATCGAGTATTATGAGAAACACGGTTCCCCAGACCCCAAACTTATAGACATAAAACAAAAGCTAAGTCCACTTGAAATCTACAAGCATTTGCCCAAAACAAACTGCAGAGAATGCGAAGAACAAGGATGCTTCCCATTCGCTGTAAAACTTGCAAACGGAGAGAAAACCCTACAAGAGTGCACTCAAATCCAACAGCCAAAATACAGCGCCAATAGGGAACAATTGGAGAAGATGATACAACCAATAAAACTGGAAACCTAAATCTGTGACAGCTATAAAAATGGATGAGGAAATGAGCTGGGAATTTGAGGAACTTTTGTTCGCAGATATTCTTGTTAGAAAGATTGAGATTAAGGAGATTTCGCCTTGCACTGCTGATCCTGAAAGGATTAAGTTTTTAGCTCAGGCGGATAAGCCTCTAGAGGATGTTTTGCCAATTCTTTATTTGGCTATTCCAAACGCGAAGTACTCTGAAAAGCTTGGCGCCTTAAGCTATACATATCAACAGCACTTGATAACAATGTTTGCAAGCGGCAGAATTGGTATGACTTATGTTAAGGATAGAAACGAGGCGGACCAGCTTGTAGAAGAGACTAGAAGGTTGGTAAACCGAGCATTAATATACCTGAAAACCCATGGAAAGCCAAACCCAGAGATAGTTCAAGCCAAAAAAGAGCTAACCCCAGTCAAGATTTACGAGCTATTGCCAAAAACAAATTGCAAGATGTGCGGCGAACAAAGCTGCTTTGCCTTTGCAGCAAAACTCTTAAACGGCGAAAAAACATTGCAGGACTGTCCATCACTGGATTCCAGCGAATACTCCATGAACAAGCTTCAAATAGAAAAGATGATGAAGCCCATAAAGCTGATGTAAAGGGCTTTTAAAACCATATTTTAAATATTTTATTTCACTAGTAACTCTTGGGAACCAGTAAATAATGTCTGAATTTAAAGTTGACGAGAGGCTTATGCGCCTTGTAAGTTCTGGCTTTGCCCTCATGAGGACCCGGCGAAATATGCGGTGGAGTTAAGACAGCTTGCAGATAAAGTGGCGGGAGCTGATGAAGCAGAGAAGCATTGTAGGGTTTTTAAGGCGTTGGCAGACGCTACTAAGCTGAGAATTTTGAAACTTTTGGATGTTAGAGAGATGTGCGTTTGCGAAGTTATGATAGCACTAGATCTAACACAGTCCACGGCTTCCCATCATTTGAAAATACTGGAAAATGCAGGGCTTGTAAAAAGCAGGAAAGAGGGCAAATGGGTCTACTATAGCCTTAAATATCCTGAAACTATTAAGACACTTTTCAAGTTATTTTGAAAGGTTTAACGGACCTATTACCTCGAGAGGCATGTTTAATCTCTAGATTGTCCAGTATGAGCAGATAATTAGGTCGTTCCGCTTAAACTGTTCCTTAAGAAATTTTATCACATCTTCCTCTTCCAGGTAAGGGTTTCCCTTCCCGTCCCTCGCCTGAGCCTTCTTTTGGCTGCATTAACGTGCTCCTCTGAATAATGGTTATTCTCTATTATGGGAAGAGCTCTATCTCCTTTTTGGCTCCGCATTTCATGCAGACAAGCCTAACATGGGACTTGTCCTCTGTTAGTCCTTCGGCCTTCCATTCGTGGTCGCATTGAGCTTTGCCCTCTTTTGTTTCGTTCATTTTGGTTTCGTCAACATAACTTCGTATTCAAGAATTTAAATTTTTTTAATGCGTAACACTTATATATGTAACAGTGTTATCTATAGTGCGCGATTAAAATGTGTGGACCGAGAAGTCATTGCGGATGCTGGCATGAATACCCAGAACGAGGATGGATACAATTCCTCATAATGCGGGTTCTCTACGAAAAGCCAATGCACGGCTACCAACTCTTAGAAGAAATCGAGGAAAGAAGCCAAGGATGCCACAAGCTTGAACCCGGCTCCATATACACGCTCTTGCGAAGAATGGAGGAACGTGGCCTGCTAGAGTCAAAATGGGAGAAAGCCGAAGGAGGACCAGACAGACGCGTTTATAGGCTGACAGACAAAGGTGTTGAAGCCCTAAAAATGGGACTTGCATCCATAGTCAAACGCAAAAGGCTGTTTGAGGACCTTGTAAACTTCTATCATGAAAATTTTGAAAAATCCGTGAAAGAAGGAGGTGAGAAAGGAAATGTGTAGATGCTGCTGTTGTTGTGGAATGGAAGGGCGTCATCCACACCACGAGCATAGACATGAACACAAGCACATGCGCATGGGTTTCCCATGGCCAACGATGGACATTGAAGAAGAAATAAAAATGCTGGAAGAATACAGGGAAGCCCTAACAAAAGAGCTAGAGAAGATTAACAAGCGGCTCGAAGCCCTAAAACACTAAAACGCTAAAACCGCAACCCCCTCCTCTTTTCCTATTTAAAACTTGAAAGGGTTATGGAAAATGGATGTAATAAATTTGAAAAGGCTGATGCAATTTTCAGGGGACAAGGGATTATTGGACACTATGGAAAAACGTGGACGCGTAAAGAAGGATTTGCTCAAAACACGATGCTTTAATCTTATGCTTGTCTGCCTCGAGAGAGGCCAAGAGATTCCATCGCGTCCAGAGCCCTATGACGTGTGCTTTTACGTTGTGGAAGGTTCAGGAACATTTACGGTAGGCAATGACAAAGCCGACTTGTCGGCTGGCGAGATGGTTTTTGCTCCGGCAAACGTTTCCAGAGGGATAAAATGCAAAGAGCGAATGGTTGTTTTAGGCGTACAAGAACCCCACTAGGAGGCCTTTATACGTGGAGCATGCAATAACGGTTCAAGAATTGACAAAACATTACAAAGATGTAACGGCGGTGGACCACATAAGCTTCGAGGTTGAAAAGGGCGAAATTTTCGGCTTTTTAGGGCCAAACGGTGCTGGAAAAACAACAACCATCAGAATATTAACGGGCTTAATAAAGCCTGACGGGGGCAAAGCCTTTGTGGCCGGCTACGACGTTTTGAGAAACCCGATTGAGGCAAAGCAGCGTGTCGGGGTTGTTCCAGAGGTTTCAAACGCCTACGTGGACCTTACGGCATGGGAAAACCTAGCCTTGATAGGTAAGCTTTACGGTGTGTCAACTCAAAAACTTAGGGAAAACGCCGCAAGTCTTCTAAAAGAGTTTGGATTATACGAGGTTAAGGACAAGCTTGTCAGAGCCTTCTCTAAAGGAATGAAGCAGAGGCTCCTGTTATGCATGGCTTTGGTTAACGATCCCGAAGTGCTTTTTCTAGATGAGCCAACATCTGGGCTTGATGTTGAAAGTGCAAGACTTTTACGGGAAAAAATAACTCGGTACAATAGGGATGGGAAAACTGTTTTCCTATCAACCCACAACATGGAAGAGGCAAACCAGCTTTGCCACAGAATAGCCATAATAAACCATGGCAGGATAGCGGCCATAGACACTCCTGAAAACCTCAGAGCTCAAAGCATGGAACTCCAATACATTGAAGTAGCCTTCAACAAAACCGTAAACATGCAGGATTTTTCAGAAAACCCAAGCATTACCAGGGCTGTGCCTGCGGGCAATAAGGTGCGCATTTACACGGCTGACCCATCTACAGTAATAGAGTTCCTAGTTGAGTATGCTAAAAGGAATGAACTGCGCATTTTAAGCCTGAACACCATGATGCCATCCTTAGAAGACGTCTTCTTAAAACTCATAAGGGGGAAGGAGGCAGTCGTCCAATGAGCACCCTTACAGAACAGTTTAAGCGTTCCTTCATTATAGCTGAAAAGAACATTAAAATCTACTATTCAAAAGGTCCCGTCATCATTTTTGGGCTTGTTTTTCCGCTTTTTCTGGCTTTAGCCTACGTTATAGGGCGGAACATACCGCTTAAAGAGGTTTTGCCTGGACTGATTGGCATGACAACGTTTTTTACAGCTACGTCTGTTGGTCCTTCAATTGTGCCTTGGGAGACCCGCTCAAAAACCCTTGAGAGGCTTTTATGCTGCCCTGTTGCCCTATGGACAATTATAGTTGGGGATATGCTTTCCTCCTTCATCTTCGGCCTTATTATATCGGTTATTCCGCTGGCCTTAACATTAGCTTTGGGCATTCAACCACTAAACTTCATAATGCTCCTTCTAGGCTTGATAATCGCCAACCTATGTTTTGCAGCCTTAAGCGTGTTGCTTTCAGCTTACCCGCCAACAGACATACCAGCCACATCAATGATGCTCTCGTCCCTCGTCAAGTTTCCACTAGTCTTCATAAGCGGAGTCTTCATACCAGTAGAACAGCTCCCCCAGTGGGGAACAGCCATAGCCTCAATCTCTCCATTAACATACTTCACAGACCTAGTTAGACAACTCTTCCTAAACAAAGGATTTTACCCGCTGCCACTCGACTTTCTGGCGGTCACAGCCTTCGCCATCGCATTTGCGCTTGCAGCGATAAAACTGCACGAGAAGACTCTCACAAAAAGGTTAAGTTAAGCCCAGCACACCTAAAACATTGAATGAAGAAAGTTACGGTGATTGTCCGGCAACGGGAAATAAACAAACTTTTCCCACGAGCATTTCAACTAACCCTAAAAGACGAAGCCTCCATAATAGACGTCGTTAAAACGGTGGATGAAGAAATAAAAAGGAAAGTTGGCGTTTTTCCAGTAGGGAAATATAAAAGCCTGCTTCAAATGATTTATCACCCAAATGAAAATAGATTTTACAAACAGGTGGCAATCCACGCCCATGCAAAATCCAAACCTATAAACGTAAGAGAAAATCCCACAGCACATTTACCAGACTAAACAACCATAATCATAATACCAGAAAACGGATGTCAAACAGACTGGGAAGAACCCATACAAACCTAAGCCACAACCGAAAAGTAAAAGCCAGCAGACTTTTACCACCCAATATTACCACCACTGTTACCATTCGACTAAAGAGACCAAAAATAAATTGGATAAAAGATTGGGGTGTATTTGAACAGTCGCCTATCTTGGCTTGCAGATTATCTCCTTTATTTTTCTTCTTTCCTCTTTTTTGCCAAAAATGCTCTCCAGTTTTAGGAAATCTTTGCTCTTAACCGCCTCCATGACTATGGCTGTATCTACGCCTCCGCCTTTCTCGTAGCCAATCATCCCGGTTCCGCCGACGGCAATAATCTCCTCTCCGGGCTTGACGTAACCAGCATCCGTCGCTAATAAGGCAACTTCAACACACACCTTGAAGCCTTCAGAAAACCTTCGAAGCGTGTCTTGGACGGTTTCTGGAAACTCGTATTTGACGTCTGAAGCGTAACAGACGTTATGACCAAGCCTTTTCAACTTTTCTTGCAACTCCTTTGGGAATTCTGGGAAACCAGGCCCTTTTAAGCCGACAACTGTTAGTTTTATTTTGCTGTCTTTGAAAATTTCTAGGGCTTTCTCTGCAGAAAAACCCGTTACAGAGGCTAAAACAACGTTTTTTATGCCTCTTTTCTCCGCCCGCTCCCTAACCAGCCTCAGAGTAGCCTCAGTGTTGTGTTTTCCGCCAGACTCAAAATAGACTATTTTCTCCTCCATTGACATATGGCATCCATCCGCCTCAAATGGTCCAGTACGAGCATATTAACATATCGTCCCGTTTAAACTGTTGCCTAAGAAAGTTTACAACATCTTCCTCCTCTAAATAGCGGTTCTCCTTAGCGTCTCTCCTCAACTGGATGTCAGTCTCCTTTAGCCTTTCGCCTTCTGCAAAATCAAGAAAAACGTAATAGGCTGGTCCAGCTGGCAGTATAAGCCTCAAATTGGTTAGCTCTCTTTTAGGCGACAAACCGTTCTGTTCAATGTTGTAAACTATAGCTTTTGGCTTAAAGCTTTCAACTAGACGCTTAAACTCAGCCCAACTTCTAACCTTAACCACGCCCTTACTTGTGTCATCTTTAGACTGCATGGCCACCATCACGAAACGCTTTCAACATTTTAAAGTTGAATGGAGAGATGATGCGGCTAAAGCTTTTTGTAGACTATGTCTTTCTCCCTAACACGTTGCGCCACTTTTAAGCCTATGCTTTGTCCCGCTTCAGCCCTTTGCACATTTTTGTGTTCAATCTGCATGGATTCCACGACCTGTTCGAAATCAGTTGTCGGCCCTCTGATAACTATGCGGTCTCCAACGGCTAATGATGCTTTAAGCTCAACAACAGCTACACCAATCTTAGTGAAGTAGTGGGTTACACGTCCAACCTCAACGAGGTTTTCTTCGCCCAAACATTTCATCTCCAAAGAATAAAGCGTCGTTTTCTCCATAAAAAATTTGTTAAAATGTTTTCAGCCGAGACACCTGCGGACTTTAGCTGCTTCAATTAGGCATTTCTGTGCATCTTGCCTGTTCTGTTCAAGGAACGCTATTAGAAAATCATTAACAATATTTTCGTATCTCTGCTGCGTGAGGTTTTTGGGTCCAAGATTTATGGCGAAATTCTGCTCAGCAGCCTCAAGGTCTTTCATAAGATCAGCTAATCCCAAGCGCAGGTCTTCCTCAGCCGCTCCAACCATTTTCGCCACATACTTATACATGCTTTTAAGCATGTTGAGGTTGCGCCAAGACAGAAAACCACCGGCATACTCCAAGTCATGTTTAAGGTTAACATAATATTTTGTCAAAGCATTCCACTCAGACTCGCTTAAATCGTTTAAAGCTCTAAAACCGATGAATTCCGGCGGGATTCCAAGCGAATATAAGGCCGCTGCAAACGGAATAGCCCTTGGAAGGGAAACCCTCCCAACGCTTCGGCTATAACCAAAAAGCCCTATGTGAAGCTTTCTAGCCCGCCTCTGGGGCACAAGATTCGCCACGCTGTTGATCAGCGGAGCCAAGCGTTCAACCACTTCTTGATATTTCACCATAAACTTGGCTAAAATACCCTTTAAAACCTCAATTTCAAAAGGCGTTATAACGGCTGGTTCACCACATGGAATTTTGCTGTTCAAGGTTTCAACGGTTTTCTTGACGTCCTCCAGTGGATAATCATACTTTAAAGCTGACTGAATGGTTACAGTGCATACTCCAGCATACTCCTCCATGAAATGGTTAATGTTTTCTGGCGAAAGGTGACCTCTAAAAGGCATGGTGCCAACGCCCACGATGGGGTATATCCGCAAACCAGTCGCCGCCTCCAACTGCTTCAGTTTTGAGAAAGCTATTTTGCATAGGATCACCGCACACACAAGCCCATAGTTTAAGGCTGGATCAGAACGGGCTATGAAAACTCGAAGGTACTTTGGCTTAACAACCCTTATGTATGGCTCCACAATCTCACTGGTTTTCAGTAAGCTTTCCATATCCTCTATTAGTGGGATAACCTCTATAGTTTTAGGCTTGAAAGGGCCAATCCAATCCTCAACCCTTATGGAACCATCCAACTCCACCTTTTCGGCTCCGGCGATAGCTTTCTCGTAATGCCTCAGAAGCCAGATCAACTCGTTGCAGCTTGTCGTGAAGGGCAATATAACCTCAAAGATTGGGGAAACATCCCGCTTATAAAAGGTGCTTGCAATGTCATGGGCCACCGGAATGTTGACTAAGGATTCGAGTAGGATTTTGCGTTCAGCCACCTCAACCCTCGGGTTTGGCACTCGATAGGTTAAGAAAACATCTTCTCCAATAACTTTCTCCTTGAAGAATTCGCCATACTTGCTTAGAAGCTTCCTAATCACATGAGTGTCCACATCCTTACCTTCAGAATCCCACATAATCTCCATGCAGCCAAGCTGACTGTAAGCAAAAAAGGCTTCATCAATTTCTGCATCTCCCTGAATAACATCTTCACTAACCCAACTTGGAAGAGACGCGTTGTCCGGATGCTGCGTAGACATGGTTCTAGGAATTTTCCTACCCACAGAGCTTGATGAAACCATTTTCAAAGCCCTAACCTACCCACTGTTCACAAATATAAATTTTAAGCTAAAACTTCCCCCCAATCATTTTTGTGAAATACTAAGTCAAGTTTAACTGAGAATTTCTCCCTCAAGATGTGTCTGGAAGGCCTTTAAAACCCTAATCCGCAAAGTTTTTCCAAGAAGGTTTATAGCGCTCTTCACAACAACCGGTTTGTAGGCGAAATTTCTACCAACCCATGAACCTGGAACGGTGCCCGGCTCATCGATTAGGATTTCGCCTTCCCATCCAACCCATTCCATGTTTTTTTCAAGGGCTATCTTTGAAGCTAAACGGCTTAGCCTAGTGCTTCTTTCCTTAACTTCAGAAAAAGGCAAAGCCCCATCCATGTTGGCAGCCGGCGTTCTAGGCCTTGCGAAAAACTTTGAAACGTTCACTATGTCGGGTTTAGTCTCCTCCACTAAGTGCAAAGTTTTTTCAAAAGCCTCCCTTGTCTCGCCGGGAAAACCGCAGATAACGTCTGTGGCTATAGTTATCCTTGGAAAGGCTATGCGGAAAGCATTCACGATCTGTTTGAAGTCTTCCACAGTGTATAATCTATGCATTCGCGCTAGAACTTGGTTGTCTCCGCTCTGAACCGGGAGGTGGAGAAACTTGAAGACTTTTTCGCTCTTGTAGGCTTCAACAAGCTTGTCCAAAATTTTCAAAGCCATGTTTGGAGTCATCATCCCAACCCTAACTTTGAAGTCACCATCAGCATTACAGACAGCCCCTACGAGTTCTGGAAGGCTTGTTCCAATATCCAGCCCATAACACGCTGTGTCTTGGGAGGTCAGCCAAAACTCCCGCACCCCATCCGCCAAGTCCAACCCAACTCTCTTGGTTATTTCATCCACAGCGTAGCTTCTTAAACGTCCTCTGGCAAAAACCACGCAACAGTAGGCGCATGAACCCAAACATCCATAGCTTATGGGAACTATGCCCACAACAGGGTTCAAACGAACCCGGGGAAGGCTGAGGCTCGGCTTAGCTTTATCCGCATTTTCCAACGCGTAAACCTTCCCGCCCCTAAGCACAGCCCCAACAACATCAACAATTTTTTCACCCAAGGCTGGCCCAGCCACACCATCAAAGGCCACCTCGCGCTGTAGTCTCTCAAAATTGATTAGGGGCAAACAGCCAACAACAACAAGCTTTTTGTCTTTAGGCACCCGCCTCAAAAGATCTATCATACGGTTTTCAGTGGGACCCTTAACGGCACAAGTGTTGTAAACAACTACGTCAGCGTCCACCAAATCATCCACAAGAACATACCCAGCTTCCACTAAACACCCAGCCATAACTTCCCCATCAGCCAAGTTCGTCGAACAGCCGAAACTTTTAACGAACACCCGCACAACGCCCATAACAGAACATTAAATAACTCACAAAGAGATAAAAACCTAGAGGTGTTTCTGCAACCACTTTTACAGAATTTTGAAACAGCTTGGCAGTAATCTTTAAAAGAAAAAAGTATCAGCATATTTAAAACATGTTTAAAGCATAACATATACAAGTATAACTTCAGACATCGGTTTTTCGCTCACCGGAAGGGGGAAGTTGAGATGAAGTTGATCACACTTTACCTTCCCGAGCCATATATTGAAGCGTTGGACCAACTTGTGAACGAGAAGCTCTATCCAAATAGGGCTGAGGCTATTCGTGTAGCTATCCGTGACTTGATAAATAACGAGTTTTGGCGGAGAAAGAGGGTTAGCTAAATGCAGACGACAGTTGGACAGCAAACCTTCCGCTATTCATGGCAAAACACTGTTACCGAAGAAATAAGACAGCCTGGTTTTTGCCGCATGCTTGTGTTAGGTGTTGGTGGGGCTGGAAACAATACGATAACGAGACTTATGGAAATGGGCGTAGTGGGCGCGGAGTGTATAGCCATAAACACTGACGCCCTCCACCTAAAAATTTCAAAAGCGCATAGAAAAATTCTGATAGGTGAAAGGTTAACGAAGGGCTTGGGGGTTGGCGGCGACCCAAAGCTGGGAAGAGCCGCCATGGAAGAGTCTAGAAAACGCATTGAAGAACTGCTCACAGGCGCAGATATAGTCTTTATAACGGCCGGACTGGGCGGTGGAACAGGCACAGGCGCCGCTCCGGTAATTGCTGAAATCTCCAAGAAGAAGGGTGCCTTAACAGTTGGAGTTGTAACGACGCCTTTTAGAATTGAGAAAGGGCGCATGGAATATGCGGCTTACGCTTTGACAGAACTGCGGAGACACTGCGATACCGTTGTGGTTATCGACAATAATAAGCTGCTTCAGCTTGCGCCTCACTTGCCTATAAATGAGGCTTTTAAGCTTGCGGATAATGTTTTGGCGAACATGATCAAGGGGATAGTTGAAACAATTTCGGCGCCGAGCCTCATAAACCTTGACTTTGCAGATTTCAAAACCATTGTTAAGCGGGGTGGACTAGCCGTAATAGGTGTAGGGGAGTCAGACGCTCCCAACAGGGCTGAAGATGCTGTTAGGAAAGCCTTAAGAAATCCGCTTTTAGACGTGGACTACACAGGTGCTAAAGGCGCTCTTATACATGTTTGCGGTGATGCCCACATGACCGTCGAGGAGGCAAACCGCGTTGGAGAAATAGTGACGGAGATGATGGATGAGGATTCCCTTGTGATTTGGGGAGCAAGAGTAAATCCAGAGCTTGACGGCAAAATAAAAGTGACCCTAATTTTGACTGGCGTGAATTCACCCTACATATTAAGCGGATTCGGCGCCATCGCACCACAACTGTTTAATTTGGAACCGTACGCGGAGCCAGAGAAGCCTTTAAACATAGACTTAAACCTATACCAGCTGGAGAAGGATACATAACGTCCAAATTTCCATTTTTATGAAGACCTCAAATAAAACTCATTTTTAGCAGAATAGTTTATAGGAGATTTGTGCACATTCATTCAAGGGAAAATAGCGGAGAAAAGACGACGTGTCGCTTGGTATAGGTCTTATCGGGTGCGGTGCAATAGGTTCTGTTCTGGCAAGGGCGATAGACAACGGGCAAGCTGGGGACGCTTGTCTAGTCATGGTTTTCGACAAAAACCTTGAAAAGGCTAAAGCCTTAACGCAAAAGCTCAAAAGCAAGCCTAAAGTTGCTAAAACCTTTAAAGAACTTCTCGAATGCGAAAATGTGAAGCTGGTTGTGGAGGCGGCTTCTCAAGAGGCTGTTAAAACTTATGCTGTTGAAGTGCTAAGGGCTGGGAAGGACTTGATGATTATGAGTGCTGGCGCCCTCGTGGATTCGGAGCTGACGAGCGAAATCAACCGCACAGCCAAAGAAAACAGCCAGAAGGTCTACGTGCCATCTGGCGCCATTGCTGGGCTGGACGGAGTGAAGGCCTCAGCCCTTGGCAAGATAGAAAGAATAGTTTTAACTACGCGGAAGCCTTTGAAGGCTTTAGGGGATAACGCCTACTTTAAAAAGAAGTTTGGAAGCGTTGAAAAGCCAACTATCATATATGAGGGGTCCGCAGTTGAGGCGTGCAAGCTTTTTCCGGCAAACGTTAACGTAGCGGCAACCTTAAGCTTGGCGGGAGTTGGCGCGGAAAAAACCATCGTGAGGGTGATAGCTGATCCAAGGTTGGAGAGAAATGTTCATGAAATTGAGGTTGTGGGCGAGTTCGGCAAGTTGGCGGTTCATGTTGAAAATGTTCCATCCATAGAAAATCCTAAGACAAGTTATTTGGCGGCTCTTTCAGCCATTGCAACACTAAAGAAAATTACAGAACCCATGATTGTTGGAACCTAAACGCGTTTTCTTGGGAAAATCTTCATTTTTAGGGCGATAATTTCTCTTCTAAGTCTAATTCCGATTGGGATTGCTCTGCCCAAAGGTTCGCATAGCCCTTTGCTTATGGCTTTAACCACATCATCAACGTCGAGTTCAGCTTCTACAAGCGTGTACGCCATGCCTATTTCCGGAGCGTAGTGGGCGTCGCTTCCAGCCACCTGAGGCAAGCCAAGCTTGGCGGCTGTTTCTAGCGCTTTTTCAACGGAACGTTTAAACGGAAAGGCTGAAGCATTTACAACTTCAACAGCATCAAATTTTCGGCTTGTTAGCCGCTCCAAACTTGCCTTTAAAACAGCTTTGGGATGGCATGCTATGGCTAAACCCCCAAGCGCGTGGATTTTATCCACAGTTTCCTCAGCACTTAGGTTTTTTGACACGGGTTCTCGGATGTTAAGCCCGATTATGTGGCCGTTTAGGCTTGAAATTTCTATGCCAGGAATTATAAGAAAGTCTTTCACCTCCTTTTCCATTTTTAGCGCGGCCTCTATCCGGTCATGGTCTGTTATGGCTACGCCATCTAAGCCAGTTTTCCTCGCATAAAAAATAAGCTCTTCCGGTTTAATTAGCCCGTCGTGGGAATAGCATGTATGGATGTGGAGGTCGATTTTGGCCTTCAGAGTTTTCACTTCGCCAAGGCTTTTCTAACTTTTTCCAGCATCTCGTCAAGCTTTTTCTCGTCAGCCTCTATTTTGCGGAACAATGGTTTGGCTTCGGCTATTTTGTGGCCTGCTGGCGGAGGTTTAAGGGCTTCCTTCCACCTTTGCTGGTGGACGCTTCCCGGCAAGTTTAAAGTTTTCCAAAGCTCTTCCGCTGTGAATGGGATTATCGGGGCGGAGACTATGGCTAAAGCTTTCACCAGTTGGGCGGCTACATACATGGTTGTGGCAGCTTTTGCCTTGTCCCGCTTGATAAGGTTCCACGGCTCCTTCTCGTTGAGATATTGGTTTCCAAGCCTTCCTATACTCATAACCCCGTTTGCAGCGGCTTGAAGCCGACAAGCTTCAAAGTTGCTGGCAATATTGTCCACGTGTTCTTTAAAGCTTTTGAGTACTTGTTCGTCTTCAGCGTCAAACGTGCTTGGTTCTGGTATTTGGCTGTTGAAGTGTCTGTTTATGAAGGATAGTGTGCGGTGGACAAAGTTTCCGAAAGTGTCGTTTAGATCGGCGTTAATTTTTTCTGCAAAAAGCTCCCATGAAAAGTTGGAATCCTTTGTTTCTGGACGGGTGGCGATCAGGAAGTAGCGCCAGTAATCCGGCGGGAAAAGCTCTAAGGCCTCGTCTATCCATATGCCTATTCTTAGACTTTTTGAGGCTTTTTCGCCTTTAAACTGGAGGAACTCTGTGGCTGAAATGTTCCACGGCAAATTGTAATCTTCATGGGAAGCCATTAGCAAGGCTGGCAAAATAATCGTGTGGAAGGGAATATTGTCCTTCCCAATAAAGTAGAGAGTTTTCGCGTTTTTATCAAACCAGTAGGCTTTCCAGCCTTCTGGATCGCCGCGTTTTCTGAAATATTCTATGGTGGCTGAAACATAACCCAGAACAGCTTCAACCCAAACATAGATGGTTTTGCCTTCAGCTCCGGGAAAGGGTGCTGGAATCCCCCAGCTGACATCCCGTGTGACAGCCCTCGGCTTTAACCCTTCCTTTATTAGGTTGAGGCTGAAGTTTTTGGCGTTGGCTGGCAACTGCTCGTTCTCGCTTATGTACCGGGCTAGTTTATCCGCGAACTTTGGAAGATCAAAATACCAATGCTTTGTTTTTTTGACGACGGGTTTGCCCTTGCAGATTACACAGTAAGGCTCTATCAGAATGGTGGGTTCAAGGAGTCTTCCGCAAGCGTCGCATTGGTCTCCGCGGGCCGGTACATGCCCACAGTAGGGACATTTGCCTTCAACAAACCGGTCTGGGAGGAAACGCCCACACTTTTCGCAGTAAAGCATTTCAGTTTCTTGGGTGAAAATGTAGCCGTTATTGTAAATTTTCATTAGATGCTGTTGAACAAACTCTTTATGCACTGGGCTTTCAGTCCGCGTGTAATTGTCGAAGGATATACCCCACCTCCTGAAGAGTTCCGCCACCCTCGCGTGGTTTTTGTCTGTCAAATCCTTCGGTTTCACACCAAGTTTTATGGCTTCCACTTCTATAGGGGTGCCATGCTCGTCTGAACCGCTCACCATGATTACTTCTTCGCCTTTAAGCCTATAATATCGGGCAACCACATCCGCTGAAAGGACAGATCCCACTAGGTTGCCGATGTGCGGGGTGACGTTTATGTATGGCCAAGCTGAAGTGACTAAAATTTTTCCGAGCTTCGTGCACCTCCAATGTGTCATGTGGGCCTACATGAAGATTTGTGGAACATGCTTAAAAATTACGCGGAAAAATAAAAAGGTGAAGGCTACTCTGTTTTTTCTGATTCTTCTAAAACCACCTTTGGTCTTCGCGCTGATAGAAATATTGTTGCAGCCAATATAATGGTGCAGACAATCACTAGAACCACTTGTACGGTGATTAGGGTTAGAAGTTTATCCATGTCTTTTAAGGATAATTCTGGTAACGGGTTAATGTTTAGCGAACACGCAGTTCTGGTGTCCCTATACGTGTTGGATCCAATAGTATACACAACTTCAACGCTGATGGGCCCACTGGACGCTCTGCTGTCATTTGGTATGGTGAAGGTTATATTTTTATTCCAGCTTTGTCCCTTGTCTAGTACAGTGTTCGCTGCCGGAATTGTGATATTTCCGTCCCAAACAGGCCTGTGCCATGGGAAGCGTACTGTAACGTTTTCAAGAATTATTTTGTCTGGTCCCTCGTTGTATACCCAAAACATCAATTTTACACTCTCACCTGGCAGATAATAGTATCTGTCTGTGTAACCGTATACGTTAACTGTGGCAGCGCACTCTGCGGGGCCGGTGCACGCTAACATCGTTAACATCATTAAAACTAGTAGGAATAGTGAGATTTTCTTTCCCAAATGACCACCGGATTAGCATATATTCGCCATAGGCTTTTTAAAACTTGTTTTTCACGCTCAACCTAAATTCTTTTATTAGAGCACTTGCCTAACTATAGCCGTGAGTTCCATAATGGTCGCGTTTGACTTTATACCTTTCGGGTTAAAATGGGTTGGAAAAGCCTCGAAGCCCCTTCTTTTCAAAGCTTCTAGGATAGCTATTGTTGAAGGCGCTGGCAAGCGTATTCTGCTGCATATCTCATCCAAAACATAGTAAGTGATTGGAGCTGAACATTCAGCCTTCACCAGCGCCAAGATTTTTTCCACCCTTTTCTTTGACTTTAAACGCTTTCGCCCATACTCTTCCTCCATTAAATCGCAGAAGTTTTCTTCGGCTATTTTCCCAAGCCATACTGGCCCAGCGTAGTCCATCTTTGAGCCGCAGTTTGGACACTTGCCGTCATACACTAACAAAACGTTTTTGTGAACGGTTTCTCTGTGGAGGCAGTTGAAACAGTGCAGGATGTAGCCTAAATTTTTTAAGCTTTCATCAGCCTTTCTGGCACCATGTTTTAGAACCAAATAGACACGTACATAGTGGTCTGTGCTGTGGCTGAAGAGCGGATAAACACCAATTTCATGTTTCGCCGCCATGGCCGCTGTGCTGGCGATTAGGAGTCTTAGGGCTATTTCGTGGCAGTATTCCGTGCGGAGTGGTTTTCCGCCATACTTGCGTATGCATGCTTTAGGATGTACGCCGCATAGGGGCGCCATATCTGTTGCTGTTAAAGCCAGCAGTCCTCCATCGCGGGTTGCTCTGATGGCTGAATCCAGAAATGGCACTGGAGAACCGAAGGGGTCTATGTCTACAGCGTCAAAACGTTTGCGCGGCGCAGCATACTTCGCCAACAAAAGGTTTGCATCCATATTCCGCACAGTTACACGATTGCCAAGCCCGTTTAGTTCAACGTTGTATTTTGCCAGCGTGTACGCTTTTCTATTGATATCATTTATCATAACTTTTCTGACGCCTTCAACTTCCTTAGCGAAGCGTACTCCTCTCACACCACAACCGGCCAAGGGCTCGCACACAACGACTTCGCGGTTTACGGTTCGTTGATAAGCCTGCAAAGCGAGAACAGCTATGTCGCGGTTAAGCTCCATGACCGGGTTGTAGAACACCGGAGCCTTTGAAGGTGCATATTCACCGGGCTTCTCAACAAAAGCGGAAAGTTTTGGAACAAGCACGCGAACACTACCTTCTTCAACAATTTCTGTTGGAAAATCTATTTTGCTGTTCAGCCTTCTCATGTCTTCGCTATGCCCCACTCCAATAGGGCCGAGTGGATCATCTGGGAGGCAATAGCCGCTAATACAACAGCCATTATGCGACTTGCAGCTTGGACACCGTTGTTGCCCATAACTGAAACAAGCAGAGGCGCAAACCGCAACGTTAAATAGACGCCAAGGGCAGCGATTAAACCGCCCATTAAAACGTTGATTACAGCGTAGCTGCTGGATAGGACAATCAAAGTTGTCATGGTTCCCGGTCCAACTAGAAGCGGTGTGGCTAGGGGCACCACCGCTACTTGTCTTACATCTACGGTTTTTGACCTTGACATTCCGCTAAGCATGTCTATGGCGAGAATTAGCAGCAATATTCCGCCTCCAAAGCGAAAGTTTGTGACTGAAACGTCAAGGGCTTTCAGTATTAGGGGTCCGAACAACGTGAAGGTTAACAATAACGCTATGACAATCATTGTAGTTGTACTTGTTATTTTTAGTCTTTCATCATCCTTTAATTTGCCAGTGTAAATTAGGAATGTTGGAATTGTGCTTATGGGGTTCATTATAGTAAAGAGTTGTATGGAGATGTTTAGGATCGCGGCGGGATCCGCTTCAACCCATTCTTTTAAGCCACCCACGGTGAAGCGAAAAGATGATAGAAAAACCAGCAGGATTATAATTAGCAATAAGGCTAGCCTAAATACTTTGCCATGTCTGCGGATAACCCATTCGCTTAACTGCTTCTCGATGGATGAAACAAGGCCTTCCCGCTCTTTCTCGCTTTCCATACAACTCCTAACCAGATTTTTGATAAATGTTTAGTTTTGGCTGAATGTTTCAGAAAATGTTGGATATTAAACTTCTGGTTTAATTCTCTCGTCTGCAAAATCTTTTAGGGCTAACTGAGGCTATGCATAAGCGTAGAAGGTGTCAGAATGAAGGCTTTCCTCTCGTCGGTTTTGGGAAAATGCTTCATAACAGCGCCAAGTTACCCTCTTAATCCAAACGTTAAAAGGACGGGAACGGCTTGCAGAAGCGCATGCTTTTATTGACTGGCAGTCCGGGCGTTGGAAAAACAACACTGCTACTGAAAGTTGTCGAGGCGCTGAGGGCTAGGGGCTACAGCGTCGGCGGGATGATAAGCCGCGAAGTACGCTTGGGCGGAACTCGCATGGGCTTTGAGATTCTGGACTTGGCGAGCGATAAACGAGGATGGCTTGCCCACGTAAACCAGAAAACAGGCCCACAGGTTGGAAAATACCGTGTGAACCTCGCCGACCTAGAAGGCGTAGGCGTCCATGCCATTTTGAAGGCTATAAGAGAATGTGATGTTATAGCCGTAGATGAAATTGGGCCCATGAAGCTTTTCTCCGAAAAATTTAGAAAAGCCATCCAACAAGCTGTTGAAAGCGGCAAACTCGTGGTCGGCGTGATTCATTGGAAGGCTCGAGACAAACTTATAGATGAAGTGAAGAGGCGTCCAGACGCGGAAATATTCACGGTCACTTTTGAAAATCGCGATAAACTCCATCAAACAGTTGTGGATAAGGCTTTAAGATTTTTGGCGGAAACAGCGAGTAAACAATGAACTACCGAGCATTCTATCTTACGCTTTTCTTGCTTTTTCTATAATTCATAAAAACAATTGATGAAGGAACCAGTAAGCCGATGAAAAGAAATAGGGCTAAAGCATACTGCCCCATCTACAAACTCTATTATAGCGTAGAGCCAGCAAACCATGGTCAATATAAGGATTGCCTTGGCAATATCGCCTACAAATCCCACTTGTAGTGCTTTGTAAGTAATGGGCGCTGAGTGCTTATTAAATATTGCGATATTCTATTTCAAGTTAAGCCAACCGTAACCTAAAAACCTTTAACAGACAAACCAATATGTGTAAACGAAGGTTTCGTGGATGCTGGTTGCTGGTGTTGATGATGCGGGACGCGGCTCCGTTATAGGGCCGCTGGTCATAGCGGGAATCCTAATCGACAGTGAAGATGTCCCCAAACTTGTTCAGTTAGGCGTTAAAGACTCAAAGCTTCTTTCGCCAAGCAGAAGGGAAACCCTCGCCGTCGATATAAAACGTATAGCCAGAAAGCACGCTGTTGTAAAGCTTTCACCAGCGGAAATAGACAAAGTTGTCGAGAAGGGCAGAAAACTTCGTAGGCTTAACTGGTTGGAAGCACAGGCCATGGCTAAGGTAATAGAGCTTCTCCGTCCAGATGTAGCCTACGTGGATGCTTCAGACGTTTTTGAGGAACGCTTCAAACAGCAAATCTTGGAGTTTCTACCCTTCAAGGTTGAAATAGTCTCTGAACACAAGGCGGATCGTAAATATCCAGTGGTCTCTGCCGCCTCCATAATAGCCAAGGTGGAACGAGACCGCGAAATAGCCGAGTTAAAGGCTAAGTACGGCGATTTCGGGTGCGGCTACCCCACAGACCCAAAAACCATAGAGTTTCTGCACAGATGCCTCGAAACTTTTAAAGAATATCCAGAGTTTGTTCGAAGGAGTTGGAGGCCTGCTAAGAAGGTTAAAAGGGAAAACGATTCCAAACAGACAAGGCTCATTTAAAGCTTGCACAAGTCTTCTGGACGTTTTATTTTAGATATTTCCTCACTGTTTACGCACGGGATGTCCTTATCCAACATTGGCCTTCGTCCATCTGTCACTAGAACTGGATGTGCCTGGACAACTTCACTCAAGCTTAAAATTTCTTCAACTCTGCGGTTTAACAATGTTGTTTCCTGCCCGTCTGCCACTCCACCAATTATTTTCATGCTTTCCTTTGGAACCGTAACCACGAAGTCGAAGGGCGCCTTCCTAACAGCCACAATATTGCAGCCTGCAAGTTTCTTGAAAATCCTATGGAGAAGCTTGTTCCGCGTGAATATTTGCCTGGCCTTCGCCCTTAAGGGTTTCCTGCGATTTTTTGGTACTTCAAAAATGTCGACTGGTTTGGCCACCGGAATCCCCAAAGTGCATAGTAGGTTGTACGCCGCTGTTACTGAGGCTTTCGCCATACCTCTCTCGTAACCATAAAGCGTTCTCCTCGAAATACCTATTTTCTCGGCTACCTCGCCCACGGACAAGCCCAACTCCTGTCTCCGTCTCCTAATGGCTTCGCCGTCTATTTCCACATAATATCCGCCAGGTCCAGCCTGGACTAGCGGGTATACACCTCTCAAAACAATGTTTTCAAAAGTTTTGGGAGTCACGGCCAAAACATTATATCGAGAATAGACAGTGTCGTCTTCTAGTGGCTTGTCGCGGGTTTTCTCGCTTATGAAAAGCGAAGCCGCCGAAACTTGTTCGGCTATAATCCTTAACTCTAAAGAGTCGTAAGGCGAAACGCATCCAATATCGTGTTGCACCTTTATGAAAATTAGGGACTTCTTTTTTCTGGCGGCTATGTCGAAACAGCTTGGTCTAGAACAACATCTCTGGGAGACGGTGAAACCAGCCTCCTTCAGTACAGCTTCCGCCGCCTTTACTGTCTCCGTCTCCCGATAAGTCATCGAACTTTCACATGAACTTTCAAAGCAACCTTCAATATAAGCATATACGCTTATAATTTGAACTTTGCCACTATCATGGCATGGGCCTTATCATAGGGTTCCAAGTGCACAACGTCTTCTATGGTGAAGCCTCTGCTTTCCAGAACCTTCAGCTCCCGCCTGTAAACTTCAGACGGCATTTTTGTGACGTCTATGCTTTGGGCTTTCACAGCCAACATAATCCACCCATCCTTTTTGAGGTATAAGTCGGCGTTGTCTGCCAAAATTTTCGCCTGTTCAGGCTGAGCTATGTCGCAGTAAATGTCGTCCACCTTGCCGCGGATGAATAGGGCGTACTTTTCTGGAAAGCGGGCGTCCTCCAGTATAGGCGTCATATTAAGCCTATATGGGCAAACGTTGTTCACGAGTTCTCGGAGGGCTCTAGCTGCAAACTCAACGCAGTAAACGTGGCCCTTCTCGCCTACAATGTCGGAGACATGGCTAGCTGTAGTGCCCGAAGCAGCGCCCAAATAAAGCACTTGATGATTCGGCTCTATTGGAACCTTTTTAACACCCTTCAGGATGGCGGCTGCCAGTTTGCTTCTGTACGGATCCCAAAGGCGATATTCCACACCTTCAAATCGCACGAGTTTTTCGCCGTAAACGGTTCTGCCAGGCGCAAGGTTTCGAGTGGCAAGCCTCTCGCTTCCGTCATCCAAAGTGACTATATAGACTTGTTGAAAACGTGGGTGAGGTTTAACCTGCATGTCTCCTTTTCCACCGTTTCTTTTCATGTTTGGGTTTAGGCTTCTTCTCCTCAACCTTAGAAACTTTCGGTGGTTCAGCATATTTTTGGCGGATTTCCTCGACGCGTTTTTCAAGGTCGACTTTCAACTCGTCGCCTATGCACCTACCTCCGAAAACGTCTGTTCGGGCGGCTATGGCAAGTTTTCCAGCTAAAGCCCTTGCAATTTTGCCTCTCTGCCACTTTTTCGCTTCATGTAAGTATGGATGCTGAAATATTATGCCATGCTTAGGCGGTCTGGTACCAGTTTTCAACGAACGGAATAATGCTTTTTCTGCTCCAAGCACCTGCAACGTGCTGGCCGGCATCTTAGCCAAATTGGTTAAGCCTCCAGCCAAAGCAATGAGCCTAGCGCCTAAGAGAGCACCAGTCAAAGCCTTTATGTTTGGAGCCACGTCCTCCATAACATCGTCTATGTATTTTTCCATAGACTCTCTTAGGTTGTATAAATCCAACACCATTCGGCTTAAAGCTTGTATTTGGGCTAGGTCTTTTTCGGAAAGCTCTGCACCCATAGAGGTTTTGGCGGCGTTGGTTATTTGTTCAGCTTTCTGTTTCGGCAAGCCTTCTTTTTCAAGTTTTTCCGCGGTGAAGTTTTCACGGTTCCCGATGCTTACTACTAGGCGGGCGTAGGTTTCATGTTTCTCTAGTAAGCGGTCAAGCTCTGGAAAGTGTATGCCGTACCATTCCCGGAGACGGCTCATGAACAGGTTTATCGTTTTATCTAAATCGTCCAAAGTTTGGATGGCTTGGGCGACAAGCAAGTCTCTTTTTTCAACAGCTCCCTTCACTTTAAGTTTGGCTATTTCCATGGAGACGCTGTGCATCCAACGCTGAAACTCGGCGTAGTCTTTGACAAACCCGGTTTCTATGGCGTAGCCTTCAATGTTGGAGCGTAAAAGTTGACCAGCACCTGAAACTTTTGAAAACTCTGTTGAAACAGAAAATCTCTCTTTAACTTCAGCCGCTAAAGCCGGGTTTTCAAAAACAAAAATCGTGTAGCCGTTGTTTTTCAAGTGGTTTATTAAGTCTGCAATTTCTTTAACAGCTTTTCCAGACTCGATTTCCAGAATGGCTTTCGCCGCTTCCTCGGGCTTTTTGGGGAAAAGCAAATGGGCTATAAGCCTATTACCTTCATCGAAGGCTAAAACACCAAACATGGTGGGGATTACCGTCGCCTTCATAATTTTCTCCTCAGCGTTCCAACAACAATATCTAGCAGCCTACATAAATAAAGGATTCTAATAATGAAGGTTTATCTTTTAAAAGCGACAACCATAACAGAAAGCCTCAGTGGGTGTAGGAACCGTTGGACAGCGAACGTTTAAGGGTTAAACTGGCTGGTTTAAGCCTCGCCAACCCTACGATGCTGGCTTCTGGAATTTTGGGGTATTCGGCTGAAACTTTAAAAGGCATAGTGGAGGGCGGCGCAAGTGCCGTTGTAACGAAGTCTGTTGGTTTAAAGCCTAGAAACGGCTATGCAAACCCAACGGTTGTTCAAGTTGCATGTGGCTTAATAAACGCCATGGGGCTTCCAAACTCAGGAATAGACGAGTTCACCCGAGAAATTAAGGAAGCCAAAGCTGTTCTAAGCGTACCCGTGATAGTGAGTGTTTACGGTTTTTCAGCTGATGAATATGCTGTTGTGGCGGAAAAAGCCGTGGAGGCTGGAGCCGACGCCGTGGAGCTTAACGTTTCATGTCCCCATGTTAAGGAGACAGGGGTCGAGATTGGGCAGAATCCCAAAGTTTTAGCTGAAGTTGTGAGAAAAGTCAAAAAAGTTGTGGATAAGCCTGTCTTCGTAAAGCTTTCGCCTAACGTGGCGGATATAGCTGAAATAGCTGAAACCGCTGTTGAAGCTGGAGCGGATGTTATAACCGCCATAAATACTGTTAAGGCGATGGCTATAGACATTGAAACAGCCAAGCCTGTTCTCGGCAACAAAAGAGGCGGCCTGTCAGGTCCCGCCATAAAACCATTTGCGGTTCGATGCGTCTACGACATTTATGAAAGAGTTAAAGTGCCAATAATTGGGTGCGGCGGCATAACGAGCTGGCGGGACGCTGTGGAGTTCATGCTTGCCGGGGCTTCAGCCGTCCAAATAGGAACAGCTATAGCCCTAAAAGGACCAAATGTTTTCAAATCTGTTGCTAAGGGAATAGACGCTTACCTCAAAAGGAAGGGTTTTAGGAGTGTGAACGAGATTGTCGGCTTGGCTCACCGCAGCTAACAAGCATCGGGCAACCCCAATCATAAGCATAGAAACAGTCAGTCCCACAGTGAAAACCCTCACCTTCAGGGATAAGCTGTGTGCCAAAGCGAAGCCTGGACAATTTTTAATGTTGTGGGTTCCAGGAGTAGACGAAATTCCTCTGAGTGTTTTCGACGTGGATCGTGGAGACGCGAAGGTTTCGGTGGTTGTCAAACGGGTTGGCGAAGCAACAAGAGCATTACACAACTTGAAGGCGGGTGACTGGATAGGGGTACGGGGACCTTTCGGAAACAGCTTCACCTTTAGAAGGGGTAAGGCTCTGCTCGTGGGAGGCGGTGTAGGCATAGCCCCCTTAGTCTTTTTAGCCAAGGAACTGGCCGCTCAAAAGACTTCAGAAACCATTGTGGTTGTGGGTGCCAAAACAAGGGACGAGCTAATTTTCATGGACAAGTTGAGGGATTTTTGCGAGGAAGAAAACGTTTTGGCAGCCACCGAGAATGGAAGCTACGGCTTGAAAGGTTTGGCTTCAACCCTTGCAGAGTCTGTGATGGCGAAAGAAAAGCTCGATATAGTTTACACTTGTGGACCGGAGCCCATGGCGCGGGCGGTTTTGGACTGCGCTGAAAAGTTTGGCGTGTACGCCGAAGCAAGCCTTGAAAGGATTATGCGCTGCGCCATTGGAATATGCGGAAGCTGTGTAATAGGCGGATTCCGCGTCTGCAAGGAAGGCCCAATCTTTAACATAAACCAGCTTAAGGCTGTTAAAAGCGAGTTTGGAGTTTGGAAACGCGACTTCAACGGAAAAAGGGTGCCGGTTTAACGGGACGCTGACAGAAAGGAGGATTGGCTAAATACCTCTCACACCGTTTTTACGCGTTGGCTTTTCTCTTCCTGTATTTTAGGGATAAAAAGCGCATAGACCCTTTGGCTTTGACGATTTCAACAACCTTCATAGACGTCGAACCCCTACACTACACCATTTTAGGAGAACCATTAGACCACAGAGTCTGGCATGGGTTCACATTAGCCCTAACCGTATACCCCACCTTAGTGACCATTGGAGTATATATTGCTGAGCGTTTTTTCGAAAAAGACTATGGGCTGTTTACAATTGGCTGAGGCTTAAACCGGTTAAGGTGAAGTATCCGCTATTGAACTTGTTAAGCCTTTTCGGCGGTTTCAGCCACATATTCTTAGACATGTTTACCCACCCTGAAATGTTTTGGGCGCTGTACCCTTTTGCCATGGACAACCCTTTCTATACGTGGCAAGCTGCCGTAGCCGTGGAAGTTGCCGTAATAACGTTGTCTGTTTATTCGTTGATGTGTTGGCTGAAAAATTAGAGAGGGCTATTGGCTTTTCTCGTAACCAAAAATGGATAGATGGCATTCAATTCCGGCTTCTTCGAACTCGTAAAATTTGACAGCCCTCGTGATGTTTTTGCTTCAAAAAGGTTATATTTTCCTTGGGTTATTTTGATGTGTTTGCGGGTGCGTTGTGGTGAAAGGTGACTGCCAAATCAAAAGCTAACTTTGACACGCCGTTGAGTATGGATTATCGCCCGCTTGAAATTGAAAGAGAAATCCGAGAATTCTGGGAGAAAAACCACATACAAGAGAGGCTGATGGAACACCGCGAAAAAAGCAACATTGGCGTTTTAGGCTGGGTTGAAGGTCCACCAACATTAAACGGCATACCCCACGTAGGCCACGCTAGAGGCCGCGTAATGAAAGACTTATGGTTCAGATGGAGAACAATGCAGGGCTATTTTGTTCCCTTCTGGGCAGGCTGGGACTGTCAAGGCTTGCCTGTGGAGCTCGAAGTGGAAAAACTGTTGGGTGTACGAAACAAGCGGGAACTTTTGGAGCGGGTTGGCGAAGAACGCTTCGTCGAAGAATGCAAAAAGACTATTATGCGCTACCACAAGGAGTGGGTGGAAGCCGACCGCAAACTCGGCATATTCATAGACCAGAAAAAGGCGTACTGGACCTATAAGGACGAATACATAGAACGGGAATGGCAGTACCTAAAACGCGCTTGGGAACAAGGCCTCCTAGAGGAAGGCTACTATGTGGTGGCCTACTGCCCCGGATGCCAAACAAGCCTAAGCAGCGCGGAAGTGGGCTATGAAGGCTCATATGTAGAGGTGGAAGACCCATCCCTATACTTCAAGTTCAGAATAGCTGACAAACCAGACGAGTATTTCCTAGTTTGGACCACAATGCCTTTCACGGTTGTAACAGACTTGATGTTGGCTGTTCACCCCGAAGCCGAATACGCCAAAGTCCAGGTTGGCGGCGAAAAGTGGGTAATGGTTAAGAAGCGCGTCGAACCCGTGATGCAGGAGCTTGGCATAAAAGACTACGCAGTTGTTGAAACATTTTTGGGCAAAAGCCTAGAAGGCGTGAAATACGACTACCCGTTTAAGGATCTCATTCCAAAACAAGCGGAACTTGACAAACATCCACTTGTGCATCGAGTTGTCTGCGAAGATTTTGTGGACGTGAACACTGCCACCGGTGTTGTGCATCTTTCACCGGGCAATGGTGAGGAAGACTTTGTGGCTGCCCAAAAACGGGGTGTTCCGGTCTTCGCCCCCTTTGACGACGAGGTAAAATTCACCAGTGAGGCGGGGTTTTTCAGCGGTGTTTTCGCAAGAGACGCCGACGCCACGGTCATTGAGGAGCTTCGCAAGAGAGGCTTGCTTGTCAAAGCTGACAAGATAAGACATGAGTATCCAACCTGTTGGCGCTCCCATCATAAGCTGGTTTGGCTGGCTAGGCGCGAGTATTTCCTGCGAACAGACCGCATAAACGACAAGGTTGTGGCTGCCGCGGAGAAAGTCGAATACTTCTTCGAAGCTCCGAAAAACCGTTTCCTATCCTTCCTAAAAGAGGGCAAACCATGGTGCATATCACGGGAACGCGTCTGGGGCGCTCCATTGCCCATATGGGTGTGTGAAAAATGTGGAACAAAAACTTTCATTGCAAGCAAAAAGGAACTTGTTGAAAAGGCTTTGGAAAAGCTTCCGCCAAACTTTGAACTTCACAAGCCATGGATAGACTGGATAAAGATAAAATGCGAAAAATGCGGAGGCATCATGCACCGGGAACCCTTCGTCCTAGACACTTGGCACAACAGCGGCGCATCGCCCTATGCAAGGTTTACAGATGAAGAGTTTGGCAAATACGTGCCCGTGGCTTTTCTCACAGAGGGGATAGATCAAACCCGCGGGTGGGCAAACTCCCTCTTACTAGAGCATGTGATCTTGACTGGAAGGGCGGAGGCTCCATACAAGGCTTTTCTATTCCAAGGATTAACTCAAGACGCTAAGGGCAGAAAAATGAGCAAGAGCCTAGGCAACATCATAGAGGTTAACAAGCTTCTAGAGAAGGCTTCAACCGACATATTCCGTTTCTACATGTTACGTAAATGCTCGCCCATAGACTTCATGAACTTCGACTTAAACGAGATGAACCGCCGCCCATACCAAGTGCTTGCAACCCTATATCACTTGAACAGATTCTTTGTGCAAAACGCCGAATACGACAACTTCAACCCCCAAAAACACACGCTTAATTGGGCGAAAGAGGGCGGCTTGCTTAAAAAACCAGATCTTTGGCTGCTTTCGAAACTTCAAAAAACCATAAGTGACTATACGGCGAGGCTTGAAAAATGCGAATTCAATGTAGCGCTTGCAGAACTTGAAGAGTTCGTTGTCGAAACAGTGAGCCGCCTATACGTGCCGATGATAAGAAAAGAGCTTTGGACCGACGACCCTGAAACCCTAAACCGCAGATTAGCCATATACGCAACCCTGTGGCATGTACTGAAAACGGCGCTCCTACTATTCAATCCAGTAACACCATTCATATGTGAAGCCATATACCAGAAAATCTACCGACGCCTCGATTCTACGCTGCCCGAATCCGTAAACTTTGAAAAATGGCCGGAGCCAGACTTAAGCCTCCGTGATGAGGCTTTGGAGGAGGCTTTTGAAAAAATGTTGGAGTGTGTTTCGCTGGTTTATTCTGCACGCCAAAAAGCCAAGCTCAAGCGGAGGTGGCCATTGAGAAAAATGTTGGTTGTGACTTCTGAGAGAGACCTTAAAGCCCTTCAAAGCCTAAATGAAGTTCTTCTAGAGCTTGCAAACATGAAAGAGGTGGAGTATGTAGAAAAACTTCCAGAAGAGGTTAAGGCTGAAGTTGATGCGGGAAGATGGATTGAAGCTTCTGAAAAAGGCATAACCATATACTTAGACATTTACAGAGACGAAACGCTCCTTGGCGAAGGCCTCATGCGCGATATAGCTAGAAGAGTGCAGTCCCTGCGAAAAGAGTTGGGCTACGTGCCAACCGACATTCTTGAAACCGTCCATGTGGCGGGGCTGGATGAAGAAAGCATGGAACTTCTTAAACCATACGTAGATGAAATGGCAGGTCTCGTCCGCGCCAAAAAAGTACAGCTCCATAAAGGCCAAAACGAAGTTGAAGCCCGATGGCATGAATACCCCTTGGACGACAAGAAAGTTTACATAGCCATATCTTGATTTAAGGCTTTTAATTTAGAAAAGGGTGAGGTGACAATGGAGCGGAGGGAGAAGATAAAAATCACATTCGAATCCGGCGTAATTGTTGAATGCGAGATCCGTTTCAACGAAAATCCAAAAACAGCTGAAGCTTTGATGAAGGCTTTACCATTTGAGGCGAGGGCGGAATTTTGGGGCAAGGAAATCTATTTTGAAGCACCTTTCAAGGTTGGTTTAGAAAAAGCGAGGGACGTCGTGGGTTATGGCGATGTAGCCTACTGGCCTGAAGGCCCAGCCCTATGCCTGTTTTTCGGTCCGACGCTTTCAAGTCCATCTCCAAACATGATAAAGCCTTACAGTCCAGTCAACGTGGTTGGCAAAATTCTCGGAGACCCAAAGGTTCTTGAGAAAGTGGAGGAAGGCGAAAAGCTTAGGGTGGAAAAGGCCTAAAGGTTCACTATTTTTGCTTCAAGTTTTTCAATGTTTAGTAATGCGATTGTTGATTTGCCGCTGAGGTAGCCGCAAACCTCTCCGGGGTTTATCACCATTGTTTTGCCACTTTTATAGATTTCCGCTTTATGAGTATGTCCGTAAACTACCACGTTGAATTTTTCGCTTTCAATTAAAGCCTTCAAAAGTTCTTCTTCATGTCCGTGTAATAGCGCGATTTTCATGTCGCCAAGCTTTATTTCTGCAAAATTCCCGCGCATTTCCAGTTTTGGGTTTTCGCTGAACCGCTTTTTTAAAAGTTCCCGGTCGCCGTCGTTGTTGCCGAAAACTCCTATCAACTTCGCCTTTAACTCTTTAAACTTTGGGATGACAAAGGGCGCCACGTAGTCTCCGGCATGTAGCACAAGTTCAACCCCTTCCTCGTTAAACCTTTTTATGGCTTTTTCAACCATAGGCAAGTAGTCATGGGTGTCAGACATCAAACCAACAAGCATTTTAGCTTTCACCTCTCTTGTAGGTTATTTTCCATAATCATGTAGATAAGACTGTTTCTTAGAGACGCTCGCCGCGTTATGACTGGTAGAGGATTTTTCTAGAAAATATTACAGGAACAGTAATAGTGAGCTTGTGGAAACACCGCTTAAAATATGCCACGTCCCTTTCTTGTCATGAAGCTTGTTGTAAGAGGAGCTTTATGGAAATGAATGTTTGGGGCTCCAGTCCTCAGCAGAAAAGGCGGGACAAACTCTACATTATTGCGGAGATTCTTGAAATAGCTAAGGAGGCGGCTTTAAAAACCCAGATAATGTATAGGGCGAACCTGAGCTTTACTCAGCTCAACGATTATTTGAAGTTTATGGAGAAGGTAAGCCTCATCGACAGGAAGGTTGAAGGTGGCAAAGAAGTTTATAAGGCAACGCCTAAAGGTTTAGAGTTTCTTCAACGTTATCAAGAAATAACAGAGCTTTTGAAAACCGAAAATGAAAACGTTAAAAACAACGTTAAAGTTCCACCAACTCATTTGCTGAAGAAAAACCATGCTTGAAATTTTTATTGTTTCTTTTGCTGTTTCTCTATGTAATTTTTAACTTTCTCCCTTAATGTTGGAAATTCGTCCAGCATGGCTTTAACCACTTGCCAACGAATTTCGTTGTTTTCTCCCCTCATGTTCATATGTATCCAGAATAGTATGTAGTGCTACACAATATAAGCTTTTACTTCAAAAACCAGAATACATCCAAAAGAAAAAGAAAGGGAAAGACTATTTAACAGCAAGAATGTTGACAGGCTTCTTAAGCAGCCTCACAGCAGCAACAGCCACACCAATAACTACCGTGGCGCCGACTAGTATCCAAAGCAATTTCGTGGTTATCAGCTCTGGGATCGCTGGGGCTGACGCTAAGCCTATGGTTGGGTCATGTTTCAGCGTGTAATTTCCAAAGTATGGATAGCAAATGAACAGCCTCAAGTGGCCGCCGGCTGCAATGTAAGACGCCGTAACATTTACATAGTCATAGGTTGTGCCGTCTGAATATAGCAGCCTTGCCCATGGAACAAACTCCAAGAAACCTACTGGGACGTCTTTTTCGCCGCGGACAAAGTGGAGCTTTATGCGCTCCCTAAATCTTTCCCTAAGCTGCAATGTAGCCTGCACAGGGTTTTCATCCTGGCTTGTTTCATCCCTATCCACCGCGTAGCGCGTACCATTGATTAATGCTTCCCGCATTTGAGACTTGTTTTCAATTCTTACTTGTGCTTCGACATGGTGCCGTGCTTCGTATTGAACTTCGTTCTCGGCGTATGATAAGTCTTCGAGTTTAATGGATGCCATGTTAACCCATAACGCTAAACCTGTTCTGTTTTCAGGTATCTCGAGACCCCATTTTTTGAGGAAACCGTTGATTTTATCTATGTTCCATTCCCAATGCTTTACGACAAAGTCGAATTTCAGTTGTCCAGCCGCAACGGTATAGTTGTAGTTTTCGTTTGCTGGGTCAGGTTGTTCTGTGGTTGTGGTGTTGTAGAATCTGCATATGATTTCAATATTGTTCTCCGCAAACTCCAAGTTTGGACGATCATGAACCTTGGTTAGAGTGAAGTTGAAGGACCAGTAATCTTTCTCTTCAACGTATTTTGGTCCAGTTAGCGTCCAGTTGCATGCGCTGAAGGGCAAATAGGATCTGTGCAGACTGGACAAAAGCCGTACAAATTCGTAAACTGCTTGACGGTACCCTACCCCCCCGTACATATATTTTTGCCGTAGGGCTGGTTCAATGCGGTCTTTCCACAGTGTCGCATTTATTGTTATATCGTCCGCATGGAACCTATGCCTATAATAGGGTTTATCGATGGCGAGGTATTCGATCACTCCTTGAAACTTGACTACATATATCGTGCTGTTGTCTTTTGTGTACCACCATAGAAACATGGGTTTTGTACCCTTTGCCGGGAAGATCAAGGTTATTAATGGTGTTTCAAACCTGTACCATGTTGTTCCCCATTGTTCACATTTAGCTGGTAAACTTTGAACATTCTCTGGAGATTCGTCGGCAAGGGCCATTGGACTTAAAACCGCAAGGGCCGGTGCAGCCAATAGTAAAGCCAAAATCAAAGCCAATATTGTTTTTCTTGTATTTTTCATGCTTTTTCACCGAAATAGACTGCGTTAAACTGGCTTTTAAGAAAATCGCTTCCAAAAAACTCGAACTTTGCATATCGAAAGTTCTAGAAACCTCGAACCTATATGGGCTAATCATTTCAGAAACGAAAAAGAGAAAAAGTTGGGGTAATGGTTCATCTAGCATTCTACTGGCATACCAGAGAATGTCCATTCCTGCGCTGAGCCGTCGTAGAACTTCACGTTGGGATATCCAAGCACTTCCTTCAATATGAAGTACGTTGTGCTTGCGTATCCGCCAACGCCGCAATAGACAATTATCTCCTTATACCAGTTGCAGCCGATGACATTCCAAGCCATTATCCAGAGGGCAACAATATCCTTGTAGGTTATGTAAACTACCTTTCCATTTCCGTCTGTTTTGACGTTCCATAGGGATGGGGTTGGCAGGTTTTTAGCAGTTGGAATATGCCCTACATATTTACACCAAGGTTCTTGCATTATGCAATTGTAGACCACTTCGTCTCTGGCATCAATAATTATGGATTTTCCAATAGCCTCGTAGACATACTCCGTTGAAACAAGCATATCTTTGTTCACTTTACCATCATACGTTACTGGTGTAGGCGTAACTGGCTCTGTGGAAACTGGTTTTCCCTCGTATACCCATTTGTCGTATCCACCGTCGAGGATTGCTACGTTTCTAACGCCAGCATAAAGCAACGTAATGGCGACTCTGGTGATGCCAGCAGTAGCGTAAAAGGCGAAGGGAATGGGCTCTAAGAGTCCACTTGTGCTGCCAACAACCACTACACAAGAATACTTGGTTATGCCAGCACTGCCAATTAAACCAAACAATTCCTCGACTGGTGGCATCTCCATCCATGAAGTATCAACGGAAACCGTAAATGGATCATTCACATACCACAAGTGTTCGGGGACGTTTATGGCTCCTGGAATGTGGCCTGCGTTATAAAAAGGGGTGCCCAGAAAACCCAGAGCTTTAGCTCTGGGATGAATGGGCTAGGTTTAAATAGTCGTGTGTTGAAGAATTGCTTGGGATGTTCCCTTGCAGAAGGATGTTCAGGTATGCGTCGTTGGAAAAGTTTTTCAACCTAACAGGCTGAAGGTTTTAGCCTTAAACAGA
>Ga0080004_1122133_pt1 | contig 31312 bp, 31 predicted proteins | sample WasSprMetagenome_FD_69207 | JGI IMG/M metagenome (GOLD analysis project Ga0080004, IMG submission 69207) | Sulfidic aquatic microbial communities from Washburn Spring, Yellowstone National Park, USA - WS (SPADES assembly) (version 2) | ecosystem: Environmental > Aquatic > Thermal springs > Hot... | reverse complement strand
AACCCTTCGCATAGAGAACCTTTGTCTCTTTAGATGCCTTACTCCTTATACCTTCAAGAACTGTGACAACCCTAACAGATGTAGTGCTCCTAGCCAGGTGAGCATCGTAGTGGTAGTCTCCAAGCATGTTCCTAGGCTCATTAGCGTTAGGACCTATAACAGCTATAGCCCTTAAGTTCTTTGGTAACGGCAGTATGCCATCGTTCTTGAGCAGAATTATCGATTCTCTCGTAGCTTCCAGAGCAAGCATTCTATGCTCTTCATTATCCAGGGATTCAGGAACCCTTGACTCGTCTACGTAGGGATTCTCGAAGAGCCCTAGAGCCTCTTTAAGTTTTAGCACTCTCTCAACAGCTCTATCAATCAAAGAGCCCGATATCACCCCCTCTTTGGCTGCTTGCAGAATTTCATCGAAGCATGTATGTGTTTCTGGTACCGATGTCATATCTAATCCTGCTTCTAGAGCAAGTTTGAAAGCTTCTACACAATTTCTAGCAACTCTATGTATAGTATGAAGTTGTAAAATACCCGCATAATCGCTTCTTACAATACCTTCAAAACCCCATTGACCTCTCAAAACATTTGTTAAAAGCCACTTATTAGCGTGGCAAGGCACACCATCTATCTCGTGATAAGCAGCCATAATAGCACACACTCCACCAACCCTTACGGCCACTTCAAACGGATAGAGATGCTGTTCTAGAAATTCCCTTAATCCTAAGTGTACCTGGGCGATATTTCTACCACCCTCAGGAAAACCGTGACCACCAAAATGTTTTACTAGAGCAACAACACCGTTCCTCAGATCTTCACCTTGGAGCCCTAGTACATAGGCAAGACCAATTGATGTAGCTAGATATGGATCTTCACCATAGGTTTCCTCACATCTACCCCATCTAGGATCCCTGCAAAGGTCTAGAACAGGTGATAAACAAACTCTGGATCCTATAGACAGAACCTGTTGCCTAATAGCTGAAGCAACCCTGTGCACAAGCTCAGGGTTCCAAGTAGATGCAAGAGCTATGGCTTGAGGGAAAGCTATTGCTGTAGGGGCCATTAAACCAGCTAAGCACTCCTCCTGAATAATTGCCGGTATCCCAAGCCTAGTCTTCTCAACCAAGAACCTCTGAACCTGGTTAGCAACCTTTGCAGCCTCCTTCGGTGATAAACCTATTTTAGAGCCTCCAATCCTAAGAATAGTGCCAATACCATACCTAAGAAATTTTCTCGCCTTCTCTTCAGAAAATTCTCTTCCATTAATTAAATCATCTAAATATACAGCCATAAGTTGAGCAACTTTTTCTTCTATGCTCATCCCAGTTATCAGCTCTTTAATCTTCATATCCAGAGTCCCCCAGGGATCTTCATAATAAAAAGATTATAAGCTTTAATGTTAATGATGATGTATAGTATTAAATACTCGTTATTAATAAAATGTTTATCAATAAATCATTAAAAGCATTAAGAGCACAATTAACTGAGGATGAATTTATCAAAATAATTTTATTAGATAAAGATGTTATTTTCTTTTTATGAACCATCCTATTGCTAATCCAACTATGAATAGTATTACTGTTAATATTACTGTTATAGTCCATTCTATGCAAGTTCTTAAACCGCTATACTTCTCATACTCGATCCCCAATCTCCAAGAGTTGATATGAAGATTGATAGGAATGGAAGAATATAGTGCTTTAAGTAAGCTAGCACAAATTCTGCTGAAAGCCTTGGTGCCATTCATGGAGACCATCCACCTCCTGTAGGGAAAATCGGGATATAAACAGCAAGTAATAGGATTAAGTACATACCTAAAACGTAGGGAGGTATGCCTTGAAGTACCATGAAGATCGTTAACACTACTTTATCTACGAATTTATTTCTATTCATTGCAGCTATAACCCCAATGTAATTTCCAACAAACCATGATAGTGAAACTGCGGGAATCATGAGCAGAAGTGTCCATGGAAAGTATAAGGCTATAAGATTAGCTACACTAAGCGAGTAGAATAGTATAGATGTCCCTAGGTTTCCACGTATTAAATTAGATATAAAGTCAACGAATTGAACATGTAGAGGTTCATAGAGTTTAAATGATTCAAGAAGCATTCGCTCAGTAGCTTTGAGCTGTCCTGGTGATGTAATGCCACCTTGTGTTAATCTAAAAATGGTTGATGCGAGAGGGTTACCTGGTATCATCCTTGGCAAAATGAATATTAAAAAATAGCGCTACAGAAAATGTTGATACCATCATGCCAAACCTTTTAATGCATATACAATAAAAGGATTTACATTTATTTTTGCTACCATTAGTTCACCACCATTAATAAATTCTTATCTAAATTTAAACTTTTATGCAATAAGGATGGGTTTAATTTATTAAAAGACTGCTGATGTAGATGAGTATACATATTTAATTGCATTGATAACATTGGTCTAACATAAAAAATATGAATTGGATGGAATATTAATTTGGTTAGTAGCTTAAGTTGGTAATTAGAACTTTGTTGCAAAATGTATATATCAATGAATTTAAGTATTGAATTTTAATTAGTTCGATTAATTTGATTACTAAGAGTATAGATTTGATATTTATGTTGAAATGCTCTGCATGAATATTAATTATCATGATAATCTACATCAATTTTATTTAGAGTAAAATCTTACTCTTTAAATATAGGAAATTCTTAGATATTAACACATAAATTATATAATTTCTTCAACATTGTTTTCCTCAAGCTATTTATATTTCCATTATCTTTCTCCTTTTCGCTAGGATTTAGACGAATCTGTGAACATAACATTGTATTAATAATATGACTACTTGATGATAAGCTGTATTCTAATAAAATAAAATAACTTAGGAATACAATAAACATATATACTAGGTATTCAGCATAAAGATGCTGAGAGGTGAGGTATATTGACTCAGCAGACTAGTGGTGTTAGTGATGATGAGAAGATATGGGCTTTATTAGCATGGCTTCTCTCAATAATTGGTGCTATTCTTGTACTAGTGCTTAAACCTACATATAGATATGCAAAGTATTGGGCATACCTATCGCTATCATTCTTCATAGTGGCAATAATAGTTGGGGTTGTGAACTCTATCTTAGCGTTGATACCTATAGTAGGATGGGTTATATCGATTTTAATAAGCTTAGCGATAGTAATCCTATGGATTATAGGAATAGTAAGAGTTCTTCAAATAACTTGGTGGAAACCACCACTAATATATGATATAGCTAAGGTTATTGGGATAGAAAAAATCTAAATAAAGATAATCATTTATTTTTACCTGGATTACTTAGAATTTTTAGGATTTCTATATCAAAAAGTATTTACAGCATGAACTTCTATTAAATATTGACTAGGTGTTTCTCTATATGAATTTCGATTCTTAACATAATTATCACTCTCATCGAATTGATCCGTTACAGAAAACCCTAATTCTAATCTTACATAATCTACGCTATTCACTACTTATATTCATGTTGAACAAGTTTACTAGGCATTGTACTACTGTTTTGTTGAACGTTCAATAAGACTTAATATTGATATCTAGTATTTTGATGATTTTTGGTGATAAGTATGAAGATGAAATTATTGGTATTAATTATAGTAAGTATCTTAATTGTAGCAAGTGTTGTTAGCTATGTAATTTATGTGTCGATGTTTAAGGAGGTTGTTAAGCTTGTTATCGCCTCTAGGTTATCTGCTGAAGAAGCTGAGGTTATTAGATCTGCTTTTCTTGGTAGCGATATCGCTAAGAAATATAATATTGTCGATGTTGAGATTAAGAAATTAGATTTTAGTTTGTGGAGAGATCTTGGTTTAAGAGGTGAGGTAGATCTATTCCTTGTGGGGGAGGCAGCTATTTTTAATAGTCTTTGTGAAGAAGGTGTTTTTAGAGCTATGGATCTTAAGGAGCTTCTAGATGTTGTTAAAGAGGTTCCCCAGAATTTTGTTGGGTATTCGAAAGATGGTTCTGTTTGCTGGGTTGGTATTGGTCTCGGTGTCTACGGGTTTATTGTTAATAAGGAGTTTTTACAGCGATACGGATTAGATATACCTAGGAGTTGGCTAGATCTTGTAAATGCTAGCTATGCTAAGGTTTTAGCTGAGGGTAGGTATCTGATCTCTTTCCCACTTCCATCGAAGAGCGGTACAGCTAGAACAACTGTTATAGGTATTCTACAGAGGTATGGATGGGAAGATGGTTGGAGAATACTTACAGCTATAGGGAGTTTATCTAGTTTTGTTACAAGTTCTGAGAAAGCTAGAGATGATGTCGCTATGGGTGTTGTCGGTGTTGCTCCTGCTTACATAGGTTATGGACTTCAAGCAGAAAAAGTTAGTAGTGGGAAAGCAGTTTTTATCACACCTAGAGGTGAAACTATACCTTATGTATCACCTGTAGCAATTGCTAAAGGTTCTAAACACCTAGTTGAAGCACAAGCATTTATACTATGGCTTCTAGGTTCTGAAGGTCAGAGAATTGTTGTTGAGAAATTCGGTTATCTACCTGTTAGAAATGTTCCAGGGTTAGAAGCTATGGCTGCAAGAACTGGAGAAGCGTTGGAGAACTCTATGAATTACAACACAGGTTTCGAGATCGAGGTGAGGGAAGCTGTTGTTACGTATTTCGAAGCATCTATAGCTGATCCCGATGTAAATAAACTCCTGGTCGAGGTGATGAAGAAGATAGCTGTGGTAAAACCAGAGGAGTTCTCTAAATGGGTTAGAGAACTAGGTTCACCTCTAACAATAAGAGACCCGTTAACAGGTAGTAACACTGTGTTTACCTATGAGTATGCTAAACAGATTTCGGTAGCTATTAGAGAGGGTAGAGTTAGTAGAGATGATCTTTATCAGAGAGTTAAAGAAGCAGCTATATCAAGGTTAACAAATATTCTTGCTGAGCTTAGTAGATGAGATGGTATCTAGATGGATTTTCTAAAGATCTACACAATTTTCTCTATAACACTCGTACTCTTCTTCGTAGTAACACCTATAGCTATCACTATAGCTAACTACAACCCTTCAACATGTTTTAAAAAAGCTCTAGAAGATCTCGCTACATCTACAGCATTAACTAGGATCCCTATCGAGATTCAGAAACGTGGTGAACTAACTGTTATAGTTATTAGATGGCTTGATCTCGGATCTCTCCCAAACTCTCTCCTCCTACCTCTAATAGTCTCAATTATAGCTACAGCTCTAGGACTTGTATACAGCTTGTCTATGTATATCTATAGATTCCCAAAGATATTCACATTACTTCCTCTACTAGCCTACCTCCCTATACCATTTGTAAAACCTGTAGCTCTTCAAATTATTCTCGATCCTGATATAGGGTTTCTAAACCGTTTCCTAAAGATATTCAGATTAACGATACGTGTAGAAGGGTTAGCTGCTGTAGTTATCTATCAGATAATAAGCTTCTCCCCTCTTACCTATGCACTAAACTTATCGTATCTACTTATGTTGCCTAGGGAATTCGTTGAAACTTCTTATAGCTTAGGTAGCTCTGCTAAATCAACAATACTGAAGATAGTAATACCTCTTCTAAAACCTTCTATCCTTACATCGCTATCGCTAACCTACATACTATCTCTTGAAGATCTTGAAGCACCTCTAATATTCGAAGGGTATCCAGATGTAAGAGGTCTTCTCTCTTACAAAGCATACACATACTTTATCTCCGAGGTTTACAGAGGTTTCTCGTTAAAAGCTATAGGCTATACACTGATCCTCCTCTTGATAACGATATCTATATTCATCGCTATAGCCAAGTATTTAACAACTGTTTACAGAAACTTTGGTGTAGCTCTTGTTAAACCTATCAATATCTATAGATACGATGTAAAAGGTGTAGGGATTGCTGTAGTAATCTTGGTAACAATGATATTGATATCCTCTCTTATACCGACATTCACAAGCCTTACATACATCATCGTCAACCCTTTAACGTTGGAGATATCGCCTTCGATAGTATACCTCCTAGATGCTACACGCATTAAATCAACTATAAATACTGTTATCTATACCTTAACCTCGCTATTCCTAGCAATAATAATCTCTCTACCTATAGCTTACTGGGTATCTAGAAGAAGAACTTTCTATAGATTGGTAGAAGCACTAGCTTTAACACCTCTACCAATCCCAGGTATAGCTATTGCTTACACATACATAGAGATGTTCAGAAACCTACCTCTAAACCCGTTCAACACTCCATGGATATACATAATCACGTTGTACACGTTTAGAAGATTACCCTACGTATACATAGTGTTGAAGAACACTATATCATCTATACCTCTAGATTATGAAGAAGTTGCTCAAAACTTAGGAGCTTCTAACACCAAAATCTTAACATCTATAGTATCACCTCTCGCTATATCTACATCTCTAAACGGATTAGCAATAGCATCTATAACCATTGCGACAGAGGTAAGCTCATCGATAACCATAGGAGGACTAGGAACTACACAAGGATGGAACAGTGAAGCACCCTTAATATATACGATATATAGAGATATTACTGTATCTAGCATAACTATAGCAGGGGTGTATACCATAGCTATACTTATAGCGGTACTCAGCTCAATAATTATTTCTAGGGTATTTCTACATTATATCTCGAAGAAATTCAAATCCTAACAGTTCCAGGGTTTTCCCAAGACAATAATATATAAATATCTATGTATATCTATGAATACTTTTTCTTGCTTCAGGGAAAATCCATTCATCTTTTTAATATTTAGATATAGTTAATCTGTAAGGATAGAGGTGGGTATATGAGTATTAGAAGCTATGTTCTAGACCATAAGCTAGAAATACTTGTAAAAGACATTGTATATACTTTAAGAGATTATTTCCCGTATGTAGATATAGATAGAGTTAAAGTTGTTATTTGTAGAAACTGTAAATCAAAAGCTTTAGCAAGGATATACTCTCTCCCTACGGTTTGGAGATATATATTGAAGTTAGAGCCTATGTACATTATAGAAGTTATTGAGAAAAACTTCAACTCCTTAACCCACGAGGAAAAAGTGAAGGTAATTACACATGAGTTACTCCATATACCCAAGAAATTCTCTGGAGGTCTAAGACCTCATGGAAAATACGTTAATAAGCATATAGTTGAAAAACTTTTCAATGAATATATCAAGAGAAAATCTATAGAAAAACTAGGTAGATAATCTTAGCAAAATCTCTATCGAAACAACCCTCCACCCTAAAAACGCCAATATTCTCTGCATATAAAACCTTTTCCTACTCTACATACAGTCTCTTAAAGAACTTTGAGATAACGTTATGATTAACAGTATTTAAAGAATTATTTAGATATACTTTAGTCATCATTATATTGATAACCATCATTATTAGTAATGTTTAAATTAAATAATCTTCTTGATATTCTATACTTTAGCGATTACTTACACAATATTCTTTGATCACTATAATAAACATTCTATTATTGAAGCGGTCAGTGAATACACTAACTTTAAGGAAAGATAATAGGACTTAATAGGAATTTAGAGGTTGAATCTTTTGGATAGCTTTGAATACTCTGTTCTTTGTTTTTGTTCACTTTTGTTTAGATATACATATCTATGTGATCGCTGTATATACTAATCTTGTGAGAGATATGTCGGAAGAAAAAGAAGTTAAAGAAGTAGAAACTGAATGTAAGAAGCTGGGTAAGAAATCTTCGGAAGAAATAGGAGAGCTTATGGCTATAAGAGAGATGATTAATGAATGGCTTGAGAAGCTAGGGATTGTTGCTAAAGATATTGTTAATGCTGTTGTTAGTACGCTTGATGGATCTAAGCTTGGTAAGGAAATTGTTGATCTCTATAATAGTTTGAAGTCTGCGGGTCTTCCAGAAAATCTTGTTGTAGAGATTGTTAAGGATTTCTATAAGAAGAAATTAGAGATAGCACCATCCCTTAGCGATATAGTGAAATCAGTATCAGAAGTTAGAGGCTCTATCAAACTTCCAGGTTCTCCGACAATCTCTGTACCTACTGCTAAAAAAGAAATTAAAGAAAAGAAAGAATCTGAAAAACTTGAAGAGAAGTAATTGATATAGAATTAAATACATATTATTTTTTATAATTATAGTTTTAGATGGTGCTGTGGTTGAGTTCTGAAGATGTTGTAGTAAAGTTGGTGAAAATTCTTGAAGAAGTTCTCGAGAGGTTAAAGAAGATTGAAGAAAAGTTAAGCAGTATTCCTCTTAGCAATGAGGAAGCTACTCTTGTTCAAAAACTTGTATCTCTATACTACCTTCCTGTTAGTGTAGCTATTGAAGCTACTAGAAGAGTTATTGGTATTGTTTCTCAATTTCGTTTAGACTCTATATCAACTGAAATTGTGAACATTTTGTCTATATGCTGAGAAATGAATATTTCTGAAATAACTAAAACTGTTAGAGAGGTTAGAGGTAAAGCTTCTAGAAGAATAATTAGAGAAAAACTACATAGACTTGAAAACCTTGGGATAGTTATTAACGTAGGGAGTAAGCAGAGACCTAGGTATATTTTGAAGAATTGTTTGGAGAGGCGATGAAACTTGGGTTCTATAAATACTTTGAAAATAGTTTACGTAGCTATAGAGATCCTCTTAACTATGTGGCTACTATTCGTAATTATGGGTGTTGCTGTTGATAAAAGAGCGCCGCCAGGTTGGGCTGGCTTCACTATAGGTATGATAGTTGCTGCCGATATATGGATAGGAGGTCCTTTAACAGGTGCTAGCATGAATTTCTCAAGATCTTTAGCACCCGCAATTAGTGCTGCTATAGCTGGAGATCTACTTCCACTATCTAAAGTCTGGATCTATCTAGTAGGACCTATAATAGGAGGTATAATAGGAGCGGCTCTCTACGAATACATATTTAAACCAGCAAAATAAACAAATAGAATTCAAATTGAATTAATTAAACTAATCTATTTTTTTAAATATATCTAAAATACCTTAAGATTAAAATTCTTCGCTTTAATTAAAAACTATGTTTATATATCAAAATTTCTAAGTTTAAACTAATATAAAAAAGAACATCTATATGTTATATCCATTGATGGTATTTAAAGAACTCTTATATTCGTTTAAATAGAATGATTTTCTTCTCCTAATAAAAAATCCGATTAATTTCATGACATAAAATATAGATCTTCATAGAAAATGAGTACCTAATAATATTTTTATTAGTCATATTATAATATTGATTAAGTAAGAAATTAAATGATATGTACTGTGATAAAACTGGTTTCCCTACTTGCTTATTTAAATTAAAGATTTTTAACCATTATGTAATAGTGTTTTATTTTCTCTATGCCTGGTACTTGTGTGTAGAAGAATAGATGTGATGTCCATGGTATTACTGCGTATCTGAATCCTAATTCTTTTAGATCGTTTAATGCTTTGAAGAGGAGTACTGTTCCTACTCCATGTCTTCTTTTCTTCGGGTCTACACCTATGGGTCCGAATTCATTTCTACCCATTCTAAGGTATACAGAGAATCCTATCAATTCGCTTCCTTGTTCTGTTATCCATATAGTTGGAGGTTTGTTTCTAAATGCGTATAGAGATTCTATTCTCCAGAATGGGGATTCAAATGTTTTTCCAACCCATTGGCTAACAATCTCAGCTTCTTCATCTCTACCTTTCCTAAAGATAATTCCTTCGGAGATAAGTTTGTTTTCTAGTTTTAATACTCTCTTTGGGTAGAAGAACTGGGATAGATTGATTTCGTAGTTAACAGTTTCTTCCTTTTTATAGTAGTTATGAATCTCGAATATCTCTATATAGTCTTCATAGAGAACATTTATACCTGGCATAAAATAGTAAGGAGGATAGGCATATAGAACAATACCTTTTTTACTACGTTCTCTAGCAATATTCTCAAATTCTTTTAAAAGTGTATTGAAAATGTTTCTCCAATCATCTTGAGAAAGATTAGAGTCTATTGCTAGATCTTTAACCCATATAACATCTTTAAACTTATCTATAGCTTCACTAGGTTCCCTAACAATCTCTACTCCAACTATAAAACCTCTAACTTTCCCAAAACTATCCAAGATAAAGAGTATAAGCTCTTCATCGAGATTAACATCATTAAAAATAAAAGAATTAAATATATCACACTCAACATTATCAAATGGAAATGCTCTATTATGAATTCTACAGGCATCAACTAAATATTCAAGATCTTTTACATCTTTGTATACTACAATTTTGTTCATGATTTCACCTATGGAAATCTATTTAAGTTGTATATATAAATCTTTGATTACAATATAAAGCTTAGTTTTATTCGATTACTGAGATTCACTAGAAGATATTTCTTCATTTTACTGATACTCTTTACTCTTTTTATGAAGGGATCTTCTATTCGTTCCTTCATAATGAGTAATTGTTATTAATTGAAAAAGTTTTAAGCTATGTTTAGCAGTTTTCGCCAGTCTATTTCTTTATCAACCGTTTCAATTATGTAGCTTTCTTTAGTTTTTATTGAATCTGCTGTTACTATTGATTGTACTTCTCTAAGTTTTTCAACTGTTGTATATGTATCATAAGATGTTAGTAATATTGGTACATCTACTTCTCTAGCTTTTATTAAAACGCTTATATCTGGGTATAGGTTGCCTGTTAGTATTACAACACTTGGTTTTGTTTCAAGTGCTGTTATTATAAGATCTGTTCTATCTCCACCTGTAACTATAGCTGCGTTAACAGCTCTTCTAAACCATCTTAGAGCTGCTGATGGTGCCATAGCTCCTACGACAATATCTTCAACTATATTGTTTAACCTTTCTTTATTTTCTAGAACTTCTGCGTTAAGTAATTCGACTATATCTCGAACTGTTGGAGCTAATAGTCTTGGTTTCTCGGGTATTACTCCGTATATATTCAACCCTATTTCTTTTATCGTTGGTACAAGGATGTCGTTTACTCTTTCTATGTAGTATATAGGGACGTTGTTTATGATGACTCCATCTAGTTTATAGTTATGGAATTCGAAGAAACATTTAAATAGCTGTATTTTGTCAACAATTTCATCGACAATATCTCTATCTTTAGCGTTTATCATTAGAATAGGTTTGCTATTCAATAACTTAGCTAGTTCAGCAATAGATAGACCTATAGATGATAGTATCTCTGGTGTTGGATAACCTTCGATAACTACGAAATCTTTTCCTTCAGCAATACTGTTATAGCTATCTATAATTGTTTTCTTAATTTTATCTAGCTCATTCTTCAACTCAATCGTGTTACGTGTAATAACTATAGGGCTTAGAATTTCTATAGGTTCTTGAAGACCTAGAGCATCTTTGATAGCTACTACATCTGGATCTACGAATTTCATAGATGGAATTCTATACCTAGCTTTAGATATAGGTTTGAAATACCCTACTTTAAAACCTTCGAGAGATAATTTCTTCAACAATCCATATATCAGAACTGTTTTACCTTTTTCACCAAATATAAGTACAGATTTAGCCATGGTTTCCACCTACTCTACAACAATTTTTACATCTATTGCCAAAGCTCCTGCACCTTCTTCATAGACGAACAGAGGGTTAATATCCATTTCTACTATCTGTGGAATATCTGTAATAAGTTTACTTACTCTTATAAGAGTATTTATAACTGATGGTATATCTGCCACAGGTTCTCCTCTAAAACCTTTTAGTAGAGTATACGCTTTAGTCTCCATAATCATCTCTCTTGCTTCGTATAGCGATAGAGGAGCTAATCTAAAAGATACATCTTTGAATAACTCTGTGTATATCCCTCCTAAACCAAACATCACTATATGACCGAATACCGGATCTTTCGTTGTTCCGATAATAACCTCCCTCCCTTTAGGAACCATCTTCTGAACAACAACACCATGTATTGAAGCATTTGGCGCATATCTTCTTACATTAACAATTATATTCCTAAATGCTTCTCTAACTTCTTCATCAGATCTAATATTCATAAATACTCCACCTACATCAGATTTATGGGTTATATCTGGTGAAGCAATCTTTAGGACTATGGGGTATCCAATTGCATTAGCTATTTCTACAGCTTCTTCTTCGTTTTTAGCAAGTTTTGTTGGTGCTACAGATATACCATAGCTTTTCACAAGATCTTTAGCTTCAGATTCTAATAAAACCTTCCTATTTTCTTCAAGAGCTTTTCTAATAATTGCTAGTGCTGTACTTCTATCTATATCGTATACCTCTATCGATTCAGCTATCTTACCTAGATAGTCTCTTAACTCTCTGTATGTACTCATTCCACTTAAAGCTACAACAGCTTTCTCAGGCATATCGTAGACAGGTATACCATTATCGATAAGTAGTTTAACTGCTTTCTCAACTCTTTCCCCACCTATGAATACAGATACTATTGGTTTCTCATGGTAGAGCTTATTCAACTCTATTATTGCTTTAGCTGTTTCTTCAGGTTCTGTAACAGCTTGAGGAGTAAGTATTGTTATTAATGCATCTACATTAGGATCTTTAAGAAGATTCTCAATAGCAACTCTATATCTATCTGCTCTTGCATCGCCAAGAACATCAACAGGGTTATATATAGCTGCCATCGGTGGTAAGCTCTTTCTCAGGATATCGATAGTACTAGAAGATAACGATGCTAACCTTAACCCTTTGAGTATCGCTAAATCTGATGTTACAACACCTCCTCCACCAGCGTTTGTCACAATACCAACTCTACTACCTTGAGGTATTGGCTGGTTAGCGAAAGCTATTGCTATATCGAATAACTCTGAAAGTGATGAAACAAGGATAACACCAGCTTTCTTTAAAGCAGCTTTTAATGCTGTTGCTCCACCAGCCATAGCACCCGTGTGGCTTAGAGCTGCTCTAGCTCCAGCTTCTGTTATACCTCCTTTGAGTAAAACTATAGGTTTCTTCCTAGAAACAGTTGAAGCTATCTGAATAAATCTACGGCCATCGGATATAGATTCAAGGTACAATAATATAACTTTTGTTTCTGGGTTCTCCCCTAGATACTCAATGAAATCTATTTCGTTAAGATCTGCTTTATTACCAAGACTAACTATATTCGAAAACCCTATACCAACTCTACTAGACCAATCTAGTATTGCTGTTAATAATGCACCACTTTGTGAAACAAATGCTATACCTCCTTTCCTCTGCGGATGTGGACCAAAGGTAGCGTTTATAGGAGTATACATATCTATTATACCGAGGCAGTTAGGGCCGACAACCTTTACCCCATATCTTCTAGCTATCTCTAAAAGCTTTTTCTCTCTCTCAATACCTTCACCTCCAATCTCTTTAAAACCAGCAGTAATAACTACAGAAAATTTAACACCTTTTTTACCACATTCCTCCACAACATCAGGAACATTTTGAGCAGGTATAACAATTACAGCTAGATCTACTTCATCAGGTATATCGAGAACAGATCTATAAGCAGTTAAACCTAGCACACTATCTGCTTTCGGATTCACTGGATATACTCTCCCCTTATACCCACTATCAACAATATTCTTTAAAACAGCGTGACCAACTTTACTAGGATCTCTAGACGCTCCTACTACAGCAACAGACCTTGGTTTAAACAGCAAATCTAAGTTTTTGCCCATTAAACCACCCTATTGTTACACATAAATCATTGATCATTCTACAAGCATATAAGTTTTTGTTACATATTGTTATAGTTTTTTATAACTTATTGAAACTATGTTTTACATAGTTTATACAAGTAGCGATAACGATTAGATACCTATAAGAGATTTTTACACTAGCTATAGATAATATACAATAGTTCTTTCGCTATTTAAGTAAGCTTCTAGAGACAAACAGTTTACTAGCCCAAGATAGGTGGATCCTTAGAGAGTGAAGGTAGTATCTCAGAGAAAGAGAATGTACGTAAATGGATGTAGGGATACCTGGGTTACCGTTTCTCAGTAGATGGTGGTTCATAGCCTTTCATACTCATTGATTTCGAGGTCCTGCCATCTACTTCTCAACAGTCTCCCCAGACCCCCTACCGCAGGGCATTTATCACTAGTCACCTAGGGGTTCATCGGTCTACGGTTCTCGGAAGCTCGGGATCGCCGAGGAGGTAATGTTTTTGTAAGATTTACAAACTTTTATAGATTTTTATGAATGCTAAGAAGTCTTAGTCACCAATAAACACAACAGATGATAATGAAAACTAAAACAGCCCTAAGCATCTTACAATGAAAGACAAAGCCAATGAAACAGGGGATTAAAAGATGAGGGAATAGAGAAAATATTAACAGACGATTAAGGCTGTTATAGAGCTGAAGATAAGTTTAAATAACTGTAAATAGCTGTAAATACTTGTCAATAGAGAGTAATGTTTAAATAACTCTATATTTTATAGTTTTTCGGATGATCCGTACTGCGGTGATATAGGGAATCAGATGGGAGCCCTGTGGCGTTGGGCTCGACCGGGGCTCATGGGGTGTGGATGAAGCTAGTGATTCCACGCCGAGGCCCAACCCCGCAAACCCGTTTAAAACTATCTACAGCTATTCACAAATATTGAAAGCGGGGAAACGCTAGTTAACAGACCGAATCCTATAGACCTCATTACAACTAAACATTAGGTCAACTTTACAACTGAAAGCCTCGCTTTTTAAGGTGGGGATGGAGAGAAAAGCTTATAAATTCTTCTATTTAATTATTCTCGGTGATGAGTATTAAATACTTTGAGCCATTGGCGATGATAAACAGTCTACCCATAACCCCGAGTCCCGCTTGGGATAGGGGTAATGGGCTGGAGACCCAGCCCAGGATTAAACCTTCAGAAAGAGGGGGTGTAATCCCAAACCTCCCCGCAATAGCAAGAACCCCCGCCATTCATGGCGGGGAGGAGGTCGGCTATGTAGACAACACATCCGCAAAGCTTGAAACCCTGATTATTAAGCATGGAGAATCTCGACATATTTATCCTCTAAGATAAGATAGTGCACGTATACAATAATTTTTATGTTATAGAGATTAAAACATTCTTTTGAGAAAAAGTGTTGAGGCAGCAATGAAATCGACAGATAGTGTTTATCTAGATAAAAAGTTATCGATTATCATTAACTACATAAAGAGCGTTAAAGGTATTGAGTATGTTGAACTGTTTAATGATGCGAAGAAAGCTATTCTAAATATCATGGAGGAAGCTGAAGAAATCCGGTCTTAAACAAGGTATTAATATAGTATTAATATAGGTGTTAAAGAAGCTATTGCAAGGTTGTTCACATTTGTTGCTATAACCAATATAAAATTTGAATGGCCTAGAAGAAGTGTTATACTACTTGTTTGTAGAGGTGTTGTTGTAGGTGAAGAAGTTTAGGATAAAGTGGAGATCGAAAAACTTAGGAAAGAAGGCATAAAGCTGTTAGGAATATAATTGTATTCTATAGCAATAAACTAAAGGGGTTAGGTCTAGAAGTTTCTAAATATTTGAAAGAATCCATAATTGTAATAAAATCCATGGACTTAGCATGAGCTAAGAGCATTCTATATACAAAAATGCTGTAGTTTCGACACCTTCGCGTATTACTGATCTATTCATTAAAAACTCCTCAAATACTATATAAACGGTAACAGCAAAGGTACTATCCTCACAGGATTCGATACCGAAGATTATTAAGATATAGCACTTTACTCGTAGTTATGGATCTCGTAGGTTAAGGTATTCTCAACGATTTATTATGTATTCATAGTCTATTCAATACATATGAAAATATATCTATAGAGGTATCCTAAAAAACCTCTTATACTAAACGAGTTAACAGGTGAAAAATGGTGAAATTAAGCAGATCCATACTAGCCATAGCCTTCACGATATTGATAATGCTATCTATAGCTACATTCATGTCTAGCACTACGTTAGCGCAGAGTATTTCAGAGACAACAACCACCACCTCTCCTGTAAGTAATAATACGAAAGCTGTCAACGTTACAATTATAGCTATCACCAAAGCAAACGTTTTGAGAGAAATACTGAACAAATCACTACATCTAGATATAAGTGGAGAGTTAAGGGAAGAGATTGAGAAACTTCTAAAAGTAAATTTATCTATCCTTGGTCTTGAGGATCTGAAGGAATGGATATACAACGCCTCTAAGGTCTTAGGTAGAGTAGCTAGCGAAATTAGAGAAGGTAGGGAATTCAAGGTAGGGATAGTACTTCAGAGGTATCTTAATGGCCTTAGAGAAGCTTTAATGAATAGAGCTAGAACTTTAGCAAGGAAGTACAATGTACCTGAGGATGAGCTTAAGAAAAAGATAGAGGAGATACTGGCTAATGCAACTAAAGCTCATGAAGTTAATAAGATGTATAAAGAACTTGTAGAAAAATTGAAAGAAGTTGAAGCTAAGAAGGTTAAAGAATTCGCTGAGAAAGCTAAGATGTATTCCTATAACTATACAGAGAGAGTTAGAGGTGGGGAAGTTAGAGGACTTGATGTAGCTGTTAAACACATTAATGAGGCAGTAAAGATATTAAATAGAACTCTAGAGAAATTGATAAACGCTAATGTATCTACACAAGTGATTGAATCTATAAAAACAGCTATTGAGAGATTGAAAACTGTTAAAGATGTTCTTCTAGGTGTTGCTGAAGAAGTTGAAGAGGTAGTTAAACCTAAGCCTGAGAGAATAAGAGAAGTTTTCAATACAACTTTGAAGATGTTAATTCAGAAAGCTAATCATAGTATAGACGAGCTTCTCGAAGAACTTGAGAATTTAAGAGAGAAAGCAGCTAACTTTAGCGATATAATAGCTAAAGTTGATGAACTTAAAACACAGCTTCTAAAACTTAAAGAAGAGCTGAAAAATGTTAAAAATATTGGAGATGTTGAAGAGATTCTTGATAAGATAGGCGAGGTAAGGCTAAAGGTTTCACAGCTATGCGAAAAAGTTACTATGCTTACAAATAAATTTATCGAGAAGACAGGAGATAAGCTAAAGGATATAGCTAAAGATATTATTGAAAAAGCTGAGAAAAAACTTAGAGAAGTTAAAGATCTACTACAAAACGTTAAATATGCTATACAAAACATTGTCTGTATACAGGTATACCCACCACCACCAAAATGTGTAGCAATTGAAAATATTAAGAAGATGTTACCATATATAGAGAACCAAGTTAAGGAATCTGAACAAGACTTAACAACAGCTAAGAAGAGCTTCATCGATGGCGATTACGCAAAAGCTATGGCTAATGCTCAAAGAGCTCTAGCTAAGTTAACTGCAGCTGAGAGCCAACTTAGATATTTCATGAATATGCTGAAATCTTTAGAAAAAGAACCACCACAACAACCTCCAGGTCAACAAGGCAAAGGTAAATAAAGAGTACTCATTTTTAATTATTTTAAATAATAATTTTTTACCAAATTATCAAGAAAATTCCTTAGTCTAAACAAAAGATTTTTTGTAGATATCCGCATGGTAAATTTGAACCGCATTCTACTGAATATCTATCTAAATATACTATGAGCTTTAATAATTATGGAGGTATATTGAACAAATAAACAAGATTTGAATCCACCTATATTCATCTTATTGTTGATACAATACAAAATTAGATCCTTAAGAATATGTAGTAATCTTGACGTTGATAGACGAGAGAAACTTTTTGGATTGTTTAACAATATGTAGAGAAACTAGCTTGGAAAACAATTGAAGATCCTAATACTATTACCAACATCAATTTTCAACAGAGTTTGGGGAAGAAGGGGTAAAGAAAAATCTGTTGTTCATTGGCTAAGGGATGAAGACTTTAAATTGTGGTTCACTGAATCTCCTCTAGCAAAGGATTCTGAATTTTATATAATAGAGAAGATGCTCAGCTAGAACCATGTTATAGAAAGGACTATTAGAATTATTTGAAAATGTAATAAGGAGAAATATCTTTTCGGAATAGTGATAAAGAGAAAACTTTAATTTTACTCATTATAGGGATTTTATTGGTAGATATAGTTTATGCTCGGTAAAATCCCATCCTCAGCCTTATACACGTGCTACGATGGAATACTGAATTGTTGAGTTGTTGGTGTACTTTATGAAATGGGCTCTGTTTATTCATGGAGATAGCGATGGTGTTGTTTCTGGAGCTCTTGCGAAAGCATATCTAGATAGTCGTGGTTATAGTGTGGAAGTAGTTTTTACTCATCCGGTAGGTCTTCTAGGGGATCTGAAGGGTTTTATAAGAGATTCTGATGGTGTATTCATTGCTGATATAGCTTTAAACGAACTTTACATAGATGAAATACTGAAGTTCTTGAGAGACCTTGGTGAATCACGTAATATTATCTATATAGATCATCACCCACTGCCGGAAGGAGTATATATCCCTGAGAAAATTACATGGATACACAATACTTGTTGTTCTGCATCTGAACTTGTGTTTAAATATTTCAATAGCTTAGGTCTTGATCAAGAGTATTCTAGAGTAGCTCTCTATGGAGCTATAGGTGATTACTTAGATGAAACTTCTTGGGTTAAACAAGAGCTAGGTAGATGGGATAAAAGAGCTGTTTATCTAGAAGCAGGGATACTTATCCAAGGACTTGAAGGTTCTAGAAGAGATCATAATTTTAAGAGAAAAGTTGTTGAACATCTATCTAAAAATCTGTTACCTAGTACTATGAGTGAACTTGTTGAGAAAAGCTTGAAACAATCTATAGAAGACGAAAATCTTAGGCTATGGGTAAAACAGAACGTCTGTAAATATGGTAGAATAGCATATGTTTTAAACCCTCCTGGAAGTGTTGGTAGAGCAGCTAACTACGCTAAAATATATGGAAATACGTTAATCGGTATAGCTATTGAAGAAAAGAAAGAAGGTCTCTATGTAATGAGCTTAAGAGCTGATTTACCTATAGATCTTAACAAGATACTACGAAAATTAAGCAGAGAGCTAGGAATAAACGGCGGAGGCCATCCTCAAGCCGCAGGAGCTAGAGTATCTAAAGATATGTTTAACGTATTTCTAGAGAGATTAGATAAAGAAGTTCATACATTTATATAGCACTTTTTCCAGCTTTTAAGAAGAGATCTCTAAACCATTGAGGGACTTCTACACAATCCACCTTTTTATCAAGGGTATAAGGTTTTATATCTATTACAGGTGTTTCATTGTAAAGATCCAGGTTCTCAACGTAGAGTACACCTTTATCCAAATCAACGTTTTTCAACTTAACTATAGTTATAGCAATAGGGTTAGGTCTATGAGGAGAATTTGTAGCAAAAACCCCTACCTCAGGAAGATCCTCTATAGAAAGACCAAGTTTTCTACCAAGACCTCTAGGTTTGACAACTAAAACTTTTTTCTGTTCTTCTTTAACCTTATGAAGATATGCTAAGATAATCACATGGGAAAACCCCTCTAAACCTCTTAACCCAATCCTATATTCATGGAAAACCTCAATAAAACCGTCAACACCTTGAAAAGCATTCCTAACATACTCATCACTATAACTATGCTTTACAATACCAATAGGTCTTAAAACAAAGACTTCTTCAACCAATTCTTACCTCACCAAATTCATATTAGATTTTATGAGAGGTTAACAATTATGATCACAACACAAGATATAATAATTTTTAATTTTTATTAATAAGCTAAATCTAACCTTATATAGAAGTAAGTTCATCATAAAATTTGAAACAGAATCAAATGAATCTAAAATTAATGAAGCGATTTGTGTACAAAGTTATGCTGGTTCAATGTTAAGGTCATATACCTAGCTATGTACTAGATGTTTAGATGCGTATAAACAAGCTTTGATGGTGTTATATTTACAGCTATGCATATAATATATTTTACTGGATGTAAGCTATATGCACCAAGCTCTACACCCTCACTTCTATACGAACGATTATCGTTACATATACTGAAACCATTTATAGAACTATAACAATTTATAACAATTACTTCAGTGTATACAGCAAATTTAGAAACTCTACATACTCTCACAAATGTTAGGTTCGAAATGTTAACATCAGTTTACATAACAACTGTTACATGAGTTAAGACTGCGATTACAACAATATCTCTTTAGAATCAAAGTAATTTTGAAGTATTCTTTCAAATCATCAGCAAGAGTTAATTTTTAATGATAATCGTTTGGATATAGTTATAAAAATCTATCCGCTGAATGCGAGGAAGACTAAAGGTAAGCAGAGGATAATTGTAGACATAATTAAAATAATTAAAAAGAGTATAGAGATTTATGTAAATTTAATTGATGCATTACATCTGGAATGAACTAACAGGCATCCGAAGGTTATTATCAGTAGAAATCCTATAAAAACCCATTAACTTCATGAAAGCTTCAACTAAATTCATAACATTCATTATATTAGATTATTATGTATTTTGATGAGAAATAGAGACTGAGAGAGATGTAAGAACATCTAATGGAATTGCTAAATTCTTATGGATGCTAAAAGTTTTTACAGATGTAATCGAAGCTTCTATTTAGAGCAGCAACAATATATACGTATTTTTAATCTCATTTCAATCTAAAATTGCTTAGAATAGAATATTTTGTCGAAGAACCTTCTGTGTAATGTATTCCGGGATATAATAGGTGACTCAATAGGTTGTTAATAACAAAAATCATTTATAAAATTGCTAAGTAATTTTTAACGTTAACTTGAGAATAATGATCTACTTTTCTTAAACTTAAGCTCATACTTACTCCTTATCTCTGTAACCTCTTTAACTAGATCTCGAACACCAGGACTAAGATCTTTTATAGCTTCTTCGATAGCTTTCTTCTTACTTATGTAAGGCTTATAGATAGACATACTCACACTAACTTTTGTTTTCTCCTTAACAGATTATTAAATTTTAGTTATTAACTCTAGATAAATTCCGACCTCCTCCCTACCTTAAAGAGCTAGGATCTCCACAACGACAAGAACGTCTGGGATTACATCCCCTCCCAGAGGTTCAATCCCAAAATAGTCTCCAACCCATTACCCCTACTCCTCACGAGGCTCAGGGTTATACATACTGTTAATCATTGCCAACAGCCAAAGATTTTAACACTCATCACCAAAAACAATTAAAATAAAGAAAATTTATAAATCTTCTACCCATCCCTACCCTAAAGAGCAAGACTTTCAGTTGTAATTCTGAAGTATAAACAACTAAGTTACTAAGCTTGATAACAATCTATCTCTTGAATGAATTAAAGCTATATATAACTTTAATAATATAAGATAAATAAGATGCTTACATCTATACACGTTCACAACTATGATACACTTTGTATACTTATACTTAGATCTATAAAATATATCGAGCAAAAATGGTAAGCTTTCTATCCAAAGTTTACATTTTGATAAGCAACCTAACTATAGAACAATAGCTATAAAATAGTTAAGATTTTATTATATAATAAGCTCTATATTTATTTGCTATATTACTATAATTACATATATACATAGTTACAAAACTCTTTACCTATTTACAGAACTCTATAAATAGTCATTCTAAAGAAAATGACTTAAGGAAAAATTATGCAACCAAGGTAAATAGTTCATCCGCCTAAAGAGAGAAAGTATCCTCAAAGGAATATCTCAACAGAAAAGTAGAGTAAGAGAGTAAAACCTTCAATGAAAATTCTATCTTTACATTTAAAGAATAGAGACATTAAAATATCCTTGTTAGAATTGTGCATACTATAAAAACTTTTAATAAAAATTATTAGCATTTTTTGTATAGATTAAGAATATTTCAATTCGATATTTAAAGTATTTAATTTTAATATGGTTTTTCTGAAGTTTTTAACCATTCTTTATTAAATACTATATGAGCTATTTTTAAATAATACCATGTGTATACAAGATGTATCATACCATCACTAGTTTGTATTAAATAAGGATAAGCAAATACTCCTTCAGAAGGTTCAATAGATTTTATATATGGCCATGTCACACCTTCATCTTCGCTAAGTGCGATATTAAGTGGTGCTCTACCTACATGACTGTCGTTATATGCAAGTACTAAACTATTATCACAAAGTTTTATTAAAGCTGATGCACTATCAGGATTCTTAAACATTGTTTCAATAGGTTCAGACCAAGTTTTCCCACCATCTTTTGAAATACTCATAATTATATACGAACCTATAGTAGTAATAGGTGCTGCATTAACTGGAACTTCTACCATGGTGTTTGGTTCGACTTCTATTTTATATGTTTTTGGTGGACCTAGTAGAAATAAGGATTTTGGATGGCCTCTTGGTCTCATAAACATTAGTAAAGTTCCGTTTGAAAGTTCTACTATAGATCCTTGGATACATCCGGAGAAGTATGTTATAGGACCATAGATATCCCATGATTGTCCACTATCTTCAGATATTAAGATATAAACTCTATGAGGTTTATATAGTTCATCATATATAGGGAGAACTATTGTCCCATCTTTACGTATTAAAGGTGGGTATTTTGTCCAAAAACCTTTTCTTCGGAGTAAAGGTTTTGGTTTAGTCCATGTATATCCAGAATCATACGATTTCATAAACATTATCATACTACCCCTAGGACCTTCTTTCTCAGGATATGAAGTCCACAACAACCATAGAACACTATCACGATCTACAAACAAAACAGGATTCTGATCAGAATTACCAGGAACATCAACTAAAACTCTTGGCTCTGTCCACTGATCAAATCCTTTAGATAATCTTGAATACCATATATTTACATCAGCTCTACCTTCAGCTGAACCAGCAAACCATGCAACCATAAGATCTCCACTAGGTAATTCAACAATTGTAGGTGCATGAACCATAGGCATTTGAGGTGAATATCTATGAACAAACCTCTTAATAAATACAGACTTCAAACAACAACACCAATATTAACATACTTTGTTTTACCTAGTGAACATAATTAAACACAGTTAAAACTTTATTAGTTTTCATGACAGTTAATATGATTTAAGTAATTCCTTGAATTTCTAATTAAATTAATAATATTGCCTATAGATTATAAATTATTCACGGCATATCTTTATTATTAATTACATTACTTAGATACAAAAACTTTCTTTTTCAATACAAAATTAAATTAAAGACATGTAAATATTGATTATACGGTTTTAATGATTATCAACTCTATAAAACCTATAGTTACTAAGGATCTTAGTGTGGTAATTTACAGCATGATTTAGAATCCATAGCTATGGACGATTAATTTCAAAAAATATTCACGATATTTATAGTTAATCTTATCTAAGCTTAATATATGTTCTAATCTTTTGTCATAATCATGCCCAACCTATAAATACTTTCAATATATCATCTTAAGGAAATAATCAAGGAATACTTAAAATGCATGGTTAATAAGATTTAAATTTTCTGTAAATATTGGCTAAAGGTTTAGAGATGATCGCTATGATATGTATTGATCTTCCATACTATAATATAGCTGGTAGAGCAATAAAGATAACTATAAATACGTTATCCAACGAACTTTGTGAAAAAATTAAACAAGTTATTTTAAGTTCAAGGCCTAGAGATGTTAGCGAGATTATTAAAAGTTTAGGAGGATGTGCTATAGAATCTGAGAATCCGCTAAAAATTACTAGTGATGATAAAAGTCTTGAGATAGTTGTTGAGCCTGCAAGTCTGTTTTCAAAGATGTATTGGAGTGATGTGGCTAGAAGAGTTAGAGATATTATCTGTGGAAGTACTTAGTCGTGCAAATATCTTAAACTGATGTAAACTTTGAAAAACATTTCTTTTATTGATATTTTACCTTATTTTAATTGAGATTTTTCAAGAAGCCCTGCTTCTAGAAGACTGTCAACTACATCAACTACAGCCGCATAGACTGTGTTTGCATCTATCTCTTCTTCGGATTCTATACTATTTAGTATCTCGTCCGCTATATTTTTAACTGTTGTTTCTCCATTACATTTACTCCATATATAGTATACAATTGGTGATAAAGCATATACTTTTTCTTCGTTTAGTGCAACTATGTAGTGGCCTTCTTGAACTCCTAGCTCTGTTCCTTTCTTCTTGTAAGCTTCTGTTAATCTTGAACTCATCTCTTCCGCCATATTCTTCACCACGAGCTTCTCCTACGACCTCTTCCTCCTCTCTGGAATCCTCTTCTCGGAGGTCTAGATGTTTCGACTGACGGTTCTGCTTTAGGTGTTTCGTTAGGTATATTCTCTGTTTGTGGGACATTCGTATCTGGTATTTGTTCTACAGAGCTTTTACTACCAACGTTTAACTGTACCTCTCCTTTGAATTGTGTTACCCATGCGTTTTTAATCGATACAGCTTCCCCAGCGTTTAAAGATCCTGCTTTTGATCCCCAAGCAACTAGCTTTACTTTACCACTATCATCTCCAACAATATATTCTCCTAATGTTCTAACACCAGCTTTAGTATTAATTGATCTTACACCAAGACTTTCAACAACACGTACATCAACATTCACATTCTCCATACCGGGTTTAAGATCTTTTACTTTTGTTTTTTCAGATTCAGACATTTCGAATCGAACCGGTTTATTGGTGAATTCTAGCTAGCTTTCTGGAATTTATAAGTCTATCAGTTTTCTATTCTATATATATTTATTGATACTGTACAGTAATTGATAGTTGATAGCTTAATATCGTTAAGCAATTCAATAGGTATTGAAACTCTGACTTTTTACAATAGGTTTCTATCTAAATTTACTTTACATAGAACTTCTTCTCCAATAAACCTATTGGTTAAGGTTTAACAATAATGTGCTCATAGAAATTTTAAGTTTAGCTTTAGTAATTCTATATCTTTCGGCTGAATAAAGAAATGGATCAGAATTTCCTATTATATCTAATACTACTCCTTATTGTTGCAAAATCTCTAGAGAAAATCTTTGGGTATATACATTTAAACCCTGTTATTTCACATGTAGTTGCAGGACTTATCTTAGGTCCTTACGTACTTGGATTTGTTCAACCTCTTAGTTCTCTTGAAGCTTTATCTTACCTAGGCTTAATGTTGTTAATGTTTTATACAGGTCTTACAACATCTTTTAATGAGTTGAAAAAGGTTAGCCTACGGGTTATCCTTATCGGATTCAGCGGTGTTTTAACAACTTTAACCTTATGCTATCTAACTCTAAATTTTATGAAGTTCGATGCAGTTAAATCTATTATATTATCGATTATTCTATCCAATACTGCTACAGAAGTTGCTGCTGCTACTGTTTCTAGTTCATCAAATGAATTGCTTAAGTCTATAGTTATTGGTGCTAGTGTTGTAGACGATATTGTTGCTGTAATAATCTTGAGTATCGTTTCCAGTAGCTATATAGGTATTGGAGATGTATACTCAACGATATATGTAGCTACTATATCTATAGCATTTCTGTTAAGTATTATAACTTTGAGTAAGTTTTTAGTTGATAAACCTGAGCTTTTCTATCAGAAACTTGCTCTTAATAGAACTTCTTTTGCATCTATATCAATCCTTTTAGCAAGTATATTAGCGTTTATATCGAAAATTATAGGGTTGAACGAGCTCATAGGTTTATATTTGGCAGGTCTACTCATTAGTAGAGGTAGAGAATCCCATGATCCTCTTCTGATAACTAATACAGCTTTAGCTGAGTTTATAGATCAACTTAAGATCTTTATAGAATCACTAGCACTACCTCTATTCTTTACATACATTGGCTTAGTAGCTATACCTATCAACATAAATCCAACTCTATACACTACACTTTTGATAGTTGCTATAGTAGGAAAAATAATAGGTTGTGGAATACCTTCGTACATATTTACAAAAAACAAGTTCAGCTCTATAGCTATAGGGATAGCCATGGTTGGGAGAGGTGCTTTAGAAACAGTTTTGCTGAAGATACTCCTCGACCTAGATATAATCAGCATCGTAGATTACACAACTATACTCTTCATAGCTTTAACAACAACTATATTAACGCCATTAATCTTTAGCTTAGTAATAAAACCAAAACAATGAAAAGAACTTCAAAGGTTTTACATACCTATAAAGAGAATGTATTATCAAGGTATATTTAGAACCTTAACCAATCAATTAATTTATATATTTCGATACACTACTTTTTTATCGCTATTACCTCATCAACACTATGGATAACAGCACCCATACTTTCTATAATACTCTTAATTTTTGTATAATCAATATCTTCTCCCTCTATAACTACAGTTAATGTTAAAGTTTCAACATCGATCTCGTTAACTTTGATATTTACACTACGTACACCAGGCATTTCTGTTAATTTCTCTGCTAAATCAACTATTGAAGATCCTTTAATTGTCTTCAATACATCCAGCACAAGTTTTGTTATAGCCACCTTGTACATCGCCTCAAAAATTCAATAGCAACGATATCTATTTAGATTAACTGTTTATAAGTATTAAACTTCATCATTTTAATGATAAGCAGTATTTTCATCTGATCTAAAAGCTATTTAAATTACACTATACAGTTCATGATTAATAATGTATATATCGCTAGGCCTGTTCCTCTCTCCACCCAAGCTTCTTTAGATGTTCAGTAATCCTATTGAAAACTTCTTTATTTACTACGTATACGTAGATATCCAAGGTTTGACCAATTTCTTCGAATGCTTTTGCCATATACTCTATAGATTCTTCAGGAGATAGTCCACCCACACCTGCCCCCATCAAGGAGAAGGCGATGCTTTTGAACTTCTTCTCTATAGCTATTTTTAATGCAGCTAAAGTTGCTTTAAATACATAATCAGAAGTTGATCTACCACCTAGTGTTTCAACTGTAGGTGCATGGATAACAGCTCTACATTTCAATCTCCCAGCATCTGTAACAACAGCTCGACCAATATCTATAGGTGCATACTTAATCGCTTCATCCTCTATCTCTTTACCTCCTTTCCTCTTAATAGCTCCCGCAACACCTCCACCCATCACCAAGAATTTGTTTGCAGGATTCACAATGGCGTCGCCATCGAATTCCGTTAAATCCCCAATAACAAACTTAATAGAGATACCGTTCTTAACAAGCTCCATACCACCACCGTATCTTCAACAAACTTAACACAAACTTTAAAATATTTTCGAGACTTAGAACATCGATAATAGTCAATTACTGCGTAGAGTTATTCATGGTATAGTTAAAGCCATCGCTATTTCATTACTATGTTGATCGGGTTTGCAATAAGGCTCTATGCTTTATTATAGGTTTGACCCAGTCTCCATACCTAATCCACATATACGACGCTATCCCTCCTACAACCTCGGATAACGTAATAGATATCAATACGCCTTTGACACCCATGCCAAATGATATGGCTAGTATGTAGCCTAGACCTATTCTGATCAACCAGAATCTAACTATATTGTTTACAGTAGGGAATAACGCGTGCCCTGATCCTCTACCTACAGACATAGATAAAAATGATAACATCATTAAAGGTAGTATCCACGCTATAATACTTACAAGCTTCTTAGCTTCGAAAGCTATATCTACATCGTTTGTAAATACAGATACTAATTGATCCTTGAACATGAAGACTATTAGAGCTCCTGTAAATACAATTAATGCTATTGTGTGGGTCGCTGTTAAAGCTATTTCCCTAGCTCTTCTAGTATTTCCTGCACCAAGGTTTTGCCCAACCATTATACTTATAGACATTGTAAACCCTCTTAGAATCGCGTTAGCTATATCGAGGACTATGAACCCTATAGCAAACGCATTAGTAGCTACAACACCAAAAATGTTGACAAGAGCTTGTTGAAAAGTGAATGCAAAACCATCGGCGATAGTCATAATGGTTACAGGTAGACCTATTCTAAGGCTTAGGGATAACCATTCTTTATCGATATGTTTCGAGAAACTTATCCTGATTTCCGGGTACCTCTTCTTGAATAAGTAGAAGAGTAGTATACCGCTGAATAACCTCGTGATAACTGTTGCTATAGCAGCTCCGCGAGCACCCATAGGCGGGATAGTGTTGAAGCCTAAGATAAATACAGGGTCTAGGATGGCGTTCAAAATAGCTCCGATCCCTATAACTCTTGCAGGGGTATGGGTATCGCCGAAGGCTTGCATTAGTGTTGAAATAGATATGCTGAAGCCGAAACTTATACAGTCTAACGCTATTATTTCTGCATAGCCTAGAACATCAGCTAGGATTTCTCTAGGAACATTCATAAGTATAGCAAACATATAGTATTTAAGTGATTCATATAGGATAAACAGAATCGTTGATATCGTTAAACAAACAGTGAAAAACTTTGAAACTGTTTCGCTAACCTTATCATACATCCGAGCACCGATGTACTGGGATAGTATAGCTAGATTCGCATTAGCAATACCTATAATGATAGAGTTGAACACCAAGAACATAGGCCATGTCTGTCTAGGAACAGCTAAAGCATAGCTACTAAACTGACTTAACCAATAAGCATCAGTTAAATTGTATATAAGCATAATTACATCCGTCATCATAAGCGGAAAACCTAACTTAAACATCGTCGAAAGTATTGGTCCTGAAACAATTCTCTCTCTATACCTCTCAATGCTTTGTGAAACCATTCTAAACACCTACCTAACCTAGGGTTTTGTACTACACTAAAATCAACAGCATAGCTATACTCGATAGTTCGTCAAAAATATTTAAGAGGGAGAAGTATTTAAACCTTTGGAAACTTAGGTATACAACAAGTTTACATCCATATCGATAGCTTGTAGAGTTAGTCAAGTAGATACAGATACATTATTAATTTATAAAATCTGCTCACGGTATCTGGTTACAGGGTTTAGGTTATGGGTAGATTTGATGGTAAGGTTTGCGTAGTTACTGGTGGAGCTAGGGGTATCGGTGCAGCTATAGCTTACAGATTGGGGGTTGAGGGATGCAAAGTAGCTATACTAGATATAGATAGAGAAGCTGGGGAGTACAGAGTTAACGAGTTTAGGTCTAAAGGTATAGATGCTATCTATATATATGCTGATGTTTCTAATGAAGAACATGTGAAGAATGCTATGGATCTTGTATACCTGAAGTTTAGAGCAATCAATGTCCTAGTTAATAATGCTGGTATAGGTTCCTCAGGTAAAAGTTTAGAGGAGCAGACTTTTGATGAATGGAGAAGAATTATTGATGTGAATCTAACAGGTGCATGGCTATGTGCTAAGTATGCTGTTAAATATATGAAGATTGGGAAAGGGGTTATAGTAAATATTGCTTCTACAAGAGCATTTCAATCAGAACCTAATACAGAACCTTATTCTGCATCTAAAGGAGGTTTAATTGCTTTAACCCATTCTCTCGCTATTTCTCTTGCTAAATACGGTATAAGAGTTATAGCTATTTCGCCTGGGTGGGTAGATACATCGGAGTGGCAGGTACCCCCTAGAAAATCCCGGTTAACACCTCTTGACCATTCTTGGCATCCGGCTGGAAGAGTAGGGAAACCTGAGGATATAGCTGCTTTAGTAGCTTTCCTTGCCTCAGACGAAGCTTCGTGGATTACAGGTGTTAATATAACTATTGATGGAGGTGTGACAGTTAAGATGGTTTATCTAGATGAAAATGTTATAGAGGTTGGTTTATCTATGCTATTTCAAGATAGAGACATTGGAAAAATGTTTAAAAATATGATAGAAAAATTAAAGAGTTATAGAAGTAGAGAAGATACTAAGAAAAAACTTGAAGAACTTTTAAAAATTATTTAACTTATTCCACATTGATATTTTTCCTTCCAACTTATCGGAAGAATACTCAAGATAGATATAGCTGCCGACATTATTATTGTTGCTAATGATCCCAACCCTAGATTGATATCCTGAATCTCTACTACAAGCGGCGATATACGGGAGATAAAAAGGTATAGAAGTATATCGGCATTTCTATAGAAATCTATTATAAAAATTATTGTTATAAAAGATGAGGCTACTGCACCCCAATTAAAGTTGAGTATTATCGTTATTATAGTTATTAGAAATAATATCGGTATAAAAATAACTAATGAAATAGTATGTCTATATGTTTCTAGATCTAATAAGAGTTTAACTATATTATAACCTCTGATAATCAATGTAAACGTTTTAGTACTAATACTTAAACCAACAATACCATAGGTACCTACAGATTCTACTATAACCATTTTACCGCTATACGAAACCCATGGAGAATAGAGATATATTCCTACCATAGCTACCCAAAGAATTACCAGACATAACTTTGAGTAGTTATGTAGAAGAAATTTTGAGGTTAAATATTTATATAAATTTTGTTTAAAATTATTCTCTATATTCAAGAGCTTCTCTGTATAAGCAACAATTTGCATAGAGCTTAATTCAACTAGATCAAATGTTTTCATCAATAGATAAATAAATAGCAAGATACCACTAAACTAGTTAGTTTCTTATAAACTTAATATACTGATATTAAGCAATGATAGTATTTCAGTATTTCGTATTTTTGGATAATCTACATATACATAAGGTTAATATACACTCAGTAAGTTAAATTATATTGGTGTTCGTATTGAAGTACTTAGAAGATTATGCAACTCTTCAAAGTGGTGCTAAAGTATTTTATAGATGTATTGTGCCTGATAAATTTATTGTTCTAGCTATTATTCTTCATGGATATACATCACATAGTGGTGCATATACACATTTAAGTAAAGAACTTGCTAACTATGGTTATGCTGTTTGTTTATATGATCAGAGAGGGCATGGTAGAACAGCTAGTGAGAAAGATAGAGGATATATAGATTCTTTCGAAGATTATCTTAAGGACTTAGAGAGTTTCACTATTTTCGCTACTAATAGAATTGGTGTAGAGAAAACAGTTTTCATAGGCCATAGCATGGGGGGTCTTGTCGTACTTCTATACATAGCTAAGTATGGTAGAATTGGAGATGCTGTTGTAGGTATAGCTCCTGCAGTCCTAATACCTGCACCTCTTAAAGCCAGGATAACTCTAGGCATTATGTCGTTTTTAACACCTAGGAGAAGAATTAAATTACCCTTTACACAAGAGCAGATAGAGGAGGGTATGAAGAGGGTAGATAAAGAGCTGATCCAGGGAGTAAGTGAAGACCCCTTGACTTTAAAAGATACAACAGTAAGGTTACTATACGAGATCTGGAGAGCTTCTAGAGAATTTTGGAGGTATGTTGATAGAATATCAAAACCTCTACTACTAATCCACGGAGATCAAGACAAGATAATACCTGTTGAAGCTAGTAGAAAAACGTTTGAAAAAGCTAAGTCAAAGATCAAGATATTGAAGATATATCC
>Ga0080004_1123808_pt1 | contig 31327 bp, 22 predicted proteins | sample WasSprMetagenome_FD_69207 | JGI IMG/M metagenome (GOLD analysis project Ga0080004, IMG submission 69207) | Sulfidic aquatic microbial communities from Washburn Spring, Yellowstone National Park, USA - WS (SPADES assembly) (version 2) | ecosystem: Environmental > Aquatic > Thermal springs > Hot... | reverse complement strand
TTTCCTGGAGGAGGTAATGGTCCGGGTGCTGGCCGACGTAGCCCACCATCCGCACCCTTTCCCGCAGTTCCAGGCCGGACATGGGAAGCCCGCCCAGGAGCACCCGCCCCCGGCCCGGATCCAGTTGCCCGGCCAGGATCTTGAGTAAAGTGCTCTTCCCCGACCCGCTGGGGCCCAGCACCATCAGTATTTCCCGCGGTCGCACCGCGAGGTCCACCCCTTTGAGCGCCTCCCGACCGTTCTCGTAGGCAAACCACACACCGCGGGCGGTCAGAAGCGCGTCGCCTTCGGTGGGGCGTGCCGACCGTCTCCGCATTATTTCGCGGGCCATTGGACGGCCGGCCTGCGCCGTGGCCTCGACTTTTCGACCAGGCGCGTTTGTCCCTCCCGTCTCGCTGGACGACACGTGACCGTCCGTGGAGACCGGTACCGCGCCGTCCAGTCTGGCCGCCAGCAGGCGCCGTCCCTCGCGCACCGAGGTCGGAAGAACGTCCCAGCCCAGCCGGGCGAACAGCCTGGCGACCGGCGGCAGGTAAGCGTCGCCGTCGCGCGCCAGAACTCGTGCCGCATCCCGCACCGCCCCGTCCGCCACGATCCGTCCCGCCGCGAGGGCCACCACCCGGTCCGCCACGTGAAAGCACCTTTCCAGCCGGTGCTCCACCAGCACCACGGTGAGCCCGGCCTCCTCGTTGAGCCGGCGCACGGTGTGGAGGATTTCCTCGGCCGCTATGGGGTCGAGTTGCGACGTGGGCTCGTCCAGGAGCAGCAAGCGGGGGTGCATGGCCAGCACCCCTGCCAGGGCCACCTTTTGCTGTTGCCCGCCCGACAGTTCGCCTACGGCCGCCTCGGCCAGGGAGGCCAGCCCCACCAGTTCCAGCGCCTCGGCCACCCGGCGCCGGATCTCGTCCGGGGGCAACCCGAGGTTCTCCGGTCCGAAGGCCACCTCCCGGTCGACCCGGGTCATGACCAGCTGCCGTTCCGGGTCCTGGAATACCAGACCGACGTGGCGGGCGACCTGCCGGCGGTCGAACTCCAGGAGATTGTGGCCCATAAAGGTGGCGCGCCCGGTCAGTTTCCCTCCGTAGAAGTCGCCCAGCAGTCCCGCCAGTAGCCGCAAGAGGGTGGATTTGCCGGACCCGGACCCGCCGACCACCAGAACGAACTCTCCTTCGCGCAGGACCAGGTTAACCCCGTTCAAGGCCGGCCTGGCGGCGCCGGGATACCAGTAGGTCAGATTTTCGAGCGTAACCAGGGCCATCGTCGCCACCCCAGTTCCAGCAACGGCGGTATCAGAAGGGCACCCGCCACAACGAATGTGGGAAGCCACCAACCGGGGGCTAACAGGGGGTCCAGCCGCGGATAGAAATTGAAGGACCAGACCCGCAGGTCGGCGAGCAGTACCACCAGCGCCAGGGCAAGGGCCACAAGCGCCGCCGTGTCCCGCGGCCGCCACAAATGGGTGACAAAGGCCGTACGCGGACCGCTTCCGAAGGCCCGGGCCTGCATGGCCTCAGCCAGATCGAGGGCCCGCTCTAAAGACGAAAGCAACAGTCCCTTGACCAGGAGCAGGTGGTGTTTAAGGCGCGCCATGCGCCCGCCGCCCCGGAAATCCACGCCCCGTGCGGCCTGGGCCAGCCTCACTTCCTGATAGGTGGCGGCCGTGGTGGGGACCAGTCGGGTGGCCAGTGCCAGCATCACACCCGCCCGGGGCAGGGTCCGGCCCACCAACGCCAGCAGGTCGTCGGGTTCCACCAGCCTTTGATAGATAAAGAAGGCCCCCGTCAGGAGCAACAAACGGAAGACCATGACCAGGCCGAAGACCAGCGCTTCCAAAGACACGCCCACGTGGCCGAGCAACGGCAGGCGGGGACCGTGCCAGAGGACTGTGGCGCCCTCCCGCACCACCAGGGGATTCAAAACCACGATCAGCAGTACCGCAGGCCAAAGCAACTTCATGCTCCCCCACCAGGACCGAAGCGCTCCGGTCGCCTCCAGGCCGGCCCCCACTACCACGGCCAGGGCCGCCAATCCCAACGGGTGGGAGGACAGAAGGACAACCAGCACCAGCAACCCAACGTAGGCCAGGGCCACCGCGGGGTGGAAGCGCAAAACCCGTGCACCCCCTACCGGGCCGTGGCCTGCGCCAGGGCCCACGCGCACTCGGCCCGGCTGGCCCGCCCCTCGGGATCAAAACCGGGGTAGAGCCAGCCCCTTTCCCGCGCCAGCTCCACAAATCCGGCCCACCAGGGCCGATCTACCTCACTGCCGCCGGATTCACCGGCCGCACGCAACAAAACGGTCACCACCTGGGCCCCCGTGACCGGTTCGTCGGGCCCGAAAAGGTCTTCCGACAGCCCCCTCACCAATCCCAGTTCGCGGGCCGTGTAGACCGCGGGCGCCGCCCAGTGGGTAACCGGCACGTCGGCGAAGTGCGGCGCGGCCGGAGGGGCCTGCGCCGCGGGATGACAGGCGCGCACCACCAGGCTGACAAACTCCGCCCGCGTAAGCGCCTCGTCAGGCCGGCAGGTGCCGTCGGGATAACCCTTCAGGATCCCTCGCCGCGCCAGGTCGGCCAGGGCCGGCGCGGCCCAGTGCTCGGGGGGCACGTCCCGGAAGGGGTTCTGCCAGCGATCCGCGGCCAGGCGCGTGAAAAAGGGCGTGCCGTAGTAGCAGTCCGCCAGGGCCAGCAGCGCCTGCCGCGTGGCGATCGGGTCCGCCGGCCCGTCCGCGACGTGGGCAAAGGCTCCCCCTTCCAGACGGTAGGCCAACAGGGCCTTGAGGGGGTCCGGGCCCGGCCAGCCGCCGGCCAGGGGGTTCCTGCCCGCCGCCACGAGGCCCATCAGGGCCATGGCCGCCGATTCGGCGTTGGGGTCGGCTCCCCAGCCGGCGAAGCCCCCGTCGGGCAACTGGGTCCGCCGGAGGTAGGTCACCGCGCGCTCCACCGCCCGGTGGGATGCCGGCACTCCCAGCGCCCTTAATGCCAGCAGGGCCATCCCGGTCAGGTCCGGGTCACTTCGGGTCAGGCCGACCGCGTAAGCCCAGCCGCCGTCCGGCAACTGTCGCCCCAGCAGCCACTCCCGCGCGCCCTCGGGGTCGGCCGGCCCGTCGCCGGCGGCCGCCAGCGCGATCGCGGCCCAGATGTGGGCGTTGACGAGTTCTTCACCCCGGCCGTCCACGGTGTCGCCGAACTTGCCGCCCGGCCGCTGGGCGTCCCGCAGCCTGCCCACCAGGTCCGTCTCTTCCCGCCCCCAGCGACGCGGGTCGCCCCCGGCGGCCAGGATGGCCAGTACGGCCAGGGCGTAATCCGTGGTGGCACCCCCGGGCGCAAGCCGGGGCAACTCCAGATCCATACTCCCTTTCGCCTGCGGCCCCGGGTCACAACCGGCGGCCCGCAAGGCCACCACGGACCAGGGATCCGTTGCGCCCTGCTCCAGGAGATGGCGCGCGGTCCGATCCATCAGTGCCCGCAATTCCGCCGACGGCGCGGCCACCGCCGGACCGGCCACCGGAGCCCATAACGTCGTTATCGTCACCGCCACCCCGAGCATCCATCCCCAAAGACCCTGCCGACCCATTGTTCACCGCCTCCCCAGCGATTCGCGCGCGGACCGCACGTAGAACCACACCACCGCATCGCCCGGTCGCAACCGGTAGTCGGCCGCGCCCACCAGGGGTACCTCGCCGTTTACCCGGTAGCACCACCCGCTGGTGGGCCCGTATTGTTTTTCCCGCAGACCGTCCACGGCCGCCACGTAACGCCCTCCGAAGGCCGTTTCCACCCGCGCGCCCGTCTTACGCAACGCGGCCAGGGGCGTTTCTTCTCCCGGGCCGAGCACCACCTCTCGCGTCTCATAGAGGGGCGCCCCGTCCGGCCCCAGCACCTCCACCGTAACCCTGACGGCCGTGGCCGCCCCGGAGCCGTCCGGCTTGGGCTTTTCGCCTTGGGGCGCCGCGCCACCTGGCACTGCCGGCCCTTGCCCCTCGCCCGCCCGGCCCGGCCCGCTACCCGCCGGGCCGGCAGGATTCGCGTCCGCCCCGGCCGGTTCCCGGACGTTTCGCGGGCCGCCGCCCTTCGAGGGCTCACCGACCGTCGAAGTCCCGGTCTCCGACGCCATGGTCGCGTTCGGTCCGGCCGCGGTCCCACCGTTAACCGCCGCAGGGGACGCAGTTTCTGCGGGCGGGCCTGCGGGCCGGGCGCCTCTTTCCTTTCCCGAGGCCCACCAGACCAGCACTGCGCACACGATCAGCGCCCCGAGGGCGGGATACACCCACTTTCTGACCAAAGACTCCTCCTCCTTGCGGTAACCACCGGAGGCGACCCGAGGCAGGGGCCGACGCGGGCCGGCCCCTGCTGGACCTCACTCTGCAAGGGCCCGGTAAACCACGACCGCACATTCGGCCCTCGTGATCGGATTCCCGGGCCGGAAGGTGCCGTCCGGGTAGCCCCGCACCAGGCCCGCAGACACCGCGGCCGCCACACCGTCCCTGGCCCAGGCCGCCACCGTGCCCGCGTCGGCAAAGTCCAGGTTTGCGCCCTCGCCACTGCTCAGGTTAAGGGCCCGCGCCAGCACCGTTACCAGTTCCTCCCTGGTGATGGGCTGACCCGGCCGGAAGCTCTCGTCCTCGTATCCCCTGACCAGCCCCGCGGACACGGCGGCCGCCAGTTCCCCGGCGTACCAATCGTTCTCCCGTACGTCCCTGAAAGCCGCGCGGGTGGTGGCCGCCGGCAGGCCCAGGGCCCTCACCAGCATGGCGGTTGCCTCGGCCCTGGTCACCTCCCTGGCCGGATCGAAACGGTTTTCGTCCACACCCTTGAGGATGCCGGCGCCGGCCAGCAACTCGACCGCGTCCCTTGCCCACGAGGAATCCCCGGTCACGTCCGCAAAGGACGCCCTGGCCTCCCGCACCAGGACCGCCAGAATCGAGAAATGCCTCACCCTGGCCATCACCAGGCCCCTGGCCAGGTCCACCACCGCGGGAAGGGCCGACCACGTTCCGCCTTCCGTGTCGTACCGGGCCAGCACCAGGTTTTCCGGCTTCACCACGGACGGAACCACCAGGCGCAGGCTCAGGGTGGCCGGAACTTTAAAGGTGGTACCCTCCGGCCCGCAATCGTACAGGGAGGACATCAGCCGAAATCCCGGCGGCAGGGGCGGCGCCTTTTCGGGTTGCCGGACCTCTCGAATGCGCACTTCCACGTCCCGGGCCAGGGCCCCGGCCGGAATGACAAGCGCCAGCTCGGCCCCGGCATCGGCCAGCGTGGTCTCCTCGTCGGCCGCAACCTTCTGTACCAGGTCCACGTTGTTGGCCTGAAGTTCTTTCTTTGCCGCCACCCTCTCTGCAAGCGAAAGGGACGTTCCGCTCCCGACCACGGCCACGGCCCTGCCGACCCCCTCCACCGCGCCCAGCTCGACGCCGTCCGAGGCCAGTCCCAGGACCTGCGCCAGCTTCTCCAAAACTTCTTGGGCCTCCGGGGAGGGTTTCAGAGTTGCGGGGATTTTTTCCTTTTCCTGCTCGGGCACCCGCCCGACGGTGCTCCCCGCCTCACTAACGGAGCGCACGTAAAACCACTCCACCGTGTCGCCGTCCTTCAAACGGTAATCCTTGGCAGGCACCTGAGGTATCTTGCCGTCGACCCGGTAACACCAGCCGCTGGTGGGACCGTAGGCCTTCTCCCGCAGATCCCCTATGGCCACGACGTACGCGTCGCCGTACGCGGTCTCGACCTTATCCCGACCCACCAGCTTCCTCAGGGCCTCTAACGGATTCTGCTCGCCCGGCCCCAGCTTCACCGTCTGCTCAGGGTACATCACCGCGCGGTCGAGGCCGAGCACTCGGACCGTGACGCTGATGGTTTTTCCGCCGGAAGTATCACCCGACGGAGGCGCTGCGGGCGGGGGCAACTCCAGCAACGGTACCCCTGCCAGGGCGGCTAAGGCATCGCCCGCCAGAGAAAGCGGGTCCCAGGCGGGAATGTCCTGCTGATACAGGAAGAAACCGGCCGGCGTCTGCAGGCTCAGCAAATGCGTTACCGGGTTCTTTCCACTTACTAGCCAGGTAGCAGGATCTTCCCCCGCCGCCCGCAAGGCCAGGATCACCCGGGCATCGGAACTGGCGTCACCCGCTCCGCCCCACTGGGGACTCCAGAAAAAGCCGCCGTCATCGGCCTGACACTGACGCAGGAAATTCAGCGCCTTCCCTAACGGTGTTCCCTCGCTTTTGTCGGTTTCTCCCAGGGCAATCAGGGCACGTATGGCGTCGGCGGTATCGTTGGAATCGCTCAGGTATCCACCCCACGGATCACTCCTGTCTGTGGTATAACCCCACCCACCGTCGGGGTTCTGGGCGTTAAGAAGCCAGGATTTAGCCTTTTCCGCGTTGGGGATCTCCTGGCCCGCGGCCTTCAGCGCCAGGATGGTCCAAACGTGGGCGTTTACCAGCCGGCTTTCCTGGTTCTTCCCAAAGTGGCCGTCCTCAGGATTCTGGGATTCTTCGAGTACCTGGACCAGGTTAATCCCGGCGAAGTCCGTCAACTTGGCGCGCCAAGCCTCGTCATAATAGGCGGCCGCCGCGACGGCCAGGGTTACGCGGGCATAATCCGTGAGGGTCTTGAAATAGTCGTCCCTTTTTTGCGGGTCTTTAAGATATTCCTCAAGGAAATCCAAATGACTCTTACCACCGCGCTGCCAGGCTCTTCCCACGGGATTTTCTCCCGCAGCGGCAATCCCGATGGCGGCCCATTCATTCAGTTGACCGGTTTCCTGTTGCTGCGAACGCAACCAGACGAACACCCTCTTGACAGGATCTTCTATGGCCGCATCGGGATACACCGAGAGGCGGATCTCGGCGGAGTAAACGGTCGAGCCCACGCTGTATGTCGCGTAGACCACCGTGGTGACGCTGTCCCATGCTTCTCGAGGAAGCGGCAGGGAACCGCGTGCCGTATAGTTTAAAGTGTCCTCATAGTAGGTGTAGGTACCTGCGCTGTCGTTCGTCTGTCCCCAACCCACGCCCGTACCGGCGCGAAGCCATCCCAGAGTATCGTTGTAGACCTCGGCCGTGATGCTCCTCTCGTCTCCGGGGTAGAGTATCGGACTTCCGTCGATTTGCAAACGGAATGGACCATCGTTTGACCATGCAGCGGAACAGGTCACCAACACCGCAATGAGTACTATTGCGAACCATCCCACCCTGATCCGGCTGACCCGCATCAATACCGTCCCCCTTGAAGCTTTCCCTCCCACAAATGCTCCCCACAAAATCTAACCCCGGCCCGCGTGGAGCCGGGGTTTGCTGGTCAGCCGAACTTGTTCACCGGCATGGCCGGCACCCCCCTTTCCCTGGCGCGAGGCGGTTAGGGTGCGACCGTTCAGGCAGGTTTCCTGACTCGTGGTTCCTCGCCCGGCCCCGCCTTCCCAGGCCTGCTCGCCCAGTGGCCGTTTTGGGATGGGCTCCCCACTCACAGTGGCGCGACCGTCCGGGATTTGCACCCGGTTCCCTTTTAACCCCTGCCGGGGCACCTGAACGGAGGCTTTATGAAATTCCTGGCGGTATTATACCGCCGTTCTACCGGAAAAACAAGCTATTTCCGGTCGCCCTTCCGCGCTCTCATTCCGTCGGGCAACCGCGAAACGGCATCGATCGCCCACGGTCAGAACCCGCTCTGCTTTGTGAGACACCTCAACCGAAGCGCAGCCTGGTGACCCGGGGATCGATGATCACCTCTTCCCTCTCGAAATCGAGCTTGAAGCGCCACTTCTGCATGGTGGAGGCGCCGATGATCACCTCTTCGGACAGCCCGGGGAGCACCATGAACTCGTCGGAGAAGCGGTACCCGTCGATGTAGAAAATGAGGCTCACATGCTCCCGGGCCTCCAGAGTTCTCCCTCTTTCCGCGGTCTCGAAACTCATCGGCTCCGGCAAAGGGGTCAGAATCTCCAGTGCCTCGGCCAGTTCTCTGCTGATGCAGGAGTAGGTGGCCCCGCTGTCAAACAGTCCCTTCACCTTTTTTCTGCCCCGTGAGCCCACGAGTTCGATTTCCTTTTCGATGATGGCCATGGGTACACCCCTTTTCGGATGGCTTTCGCCGGCCCGCCCCGGGTCTATGCACATCCGGGGCCCTCTGGCCCCGGCCCGGGTCGGCTTTCGCCGGCTCGCCCCGAGTCTGCGCACCGCGGTCGGCCGCCCCGAGGGGGCCCGCGGGGCCTGCGGCCGCCGCCCACCCCGGAACTCGCAAAGCGCGAACCGGGACCGGGCCACCCGGCCTCAGCCGGGCTCGGCGCCCTGGCACACGTCGCACCATTCCCCGCCGGTAATCTCAAGGAGCTGCTCCGCCGTCACCGGCGCGGCCGAGCGGGGGCTGCCCGCGGCCACGTAGACCACGGGAAAGCGTTTCATGCTGACGTCTACGAGGACGCGCACCTGCTCCGGGAGGTCGAAGGGGCAGAGGCCTCCAGGTGGATATCCAGTGACGGCTGCGGCGGTTTCCGGATCCGCCATGCGCACCTTGCCCCTGACCCCTAGGTGCTGCTTCAGCCTGCCGGTGCTCACCTTTACGTCGCCGGAAGTGACCACCATCACGGGCCGGCCGTCCGCAACAAACAGCAGGGACTTGGCGATCTGGCCCACCCCCACCCCCACGGCCCGGGCCGCCAGCTCCGCGGTGTGGGTGTTCTCCTCGAACTCCATGATCTCTATGTGGTAGGGAAAGCGGGCCAGATACTTCCGCACCCGCGCCACGGGCTCCACCGGTCCACCTCCTCACCGACCGCGGGCCTCCAGCTACGACCGGCGGTTCTGCATTTCCAACCGGCCCAGGGCAATGAGGCTTTCCAGGTCTTCTCTCTCGCCGGGCGCCACCTGGTCGCAGAGTTCCCTAACCGCGGCGAGCATTTCTTCGTCGGCCTGGCCCAGCATTCGGGTCACGTCGGCCAGGTCCTGCACGCGGCCGGACCGCAGTTTCATCAGTACAAGGTAAGGAAACGGCAACACCGGCAGTCCCTGGGGATCACGGTTGCGTTCCGCCTCTTCGATGCCGGGAACGAGCCAGGGTTCGGGCTGTTCCACCACGTCCACCGAAAAACCCTCGGGCGTGCGCCAGGAGGAGCCGCCGATGGCCAGTTCACCCTGGTAGGTGAAACCGGCCTCAATCAACCTCTGCCTCACCAGGGCCGCGTCTTCCGGTCGGACCACCACGTCCAGGTCCTGGGTGGCGCGCTCCGGCATGTAAAGGCGCGTTGCCGCAGCGCCCACCACGGCCCATGGAATGGGGCCCAGCACCGGGCCCAGGTCTGGAAAACGCATGCTCCGGGTCCTTTCCCGCAAGAAATTCAACGCACTGCCCGTACCCGGACGTGCGCGACGACGGCTAATCTCAATTAATGTCCGGCGTACCCGCAACCGGGCGTCCATGGTACCTCCCGCCCCTTTCCCGGCCTTACGTGTCCCAAGGCTCATAGGAATCTACCCGTTCTCATCGGCAGAACCACACCCCGTACGCGGGCCTCGGGCGGGGGGTTTTTGGAACGGTTTAACTCCCGGCGGGAGGCGGCCAGCGCCGGTCGAAGTAGATGTTCTTGCCCGTGGCCGAGAGGGGTATGCCCAGCACGAGCTCGGCCTCCAGGAGGCCGAGACGGCGCGCCACCGCCCCGGCCCGGTACATAACGCGGTTGTCCACGTTGAAGAGGCTGGCCGTTTTGGCGGCCGAGCCCACGGCGATGCCGAAGTCCACCAGGCGCCAGGCGCACACCGGGCCCCGGTACTCCGGTCCCTCCCGGGGCCGCAACTCCTCGCACGTGATGTGGCCGCAGGCCCCGCAGTTCAGGCCGAGGGTGCTCGGGCCTTTCAGCCCGATGAGCAGCAGCGCGTCGGAGCGCCGGACTCCGTCGGCGTCCCGGTCGAAGTCCTTCTTGTTGGTCTGGCGGCCGTAGGCTTCCATGGCCTCGGCCAGGCGCCCCAGTTCCGGGCCGCTGATGACCTTCGTGACCACGAAGTTCTGCCCCAGTGCCTTGGGGGCGGTGCAGGCGGCCAGTTCCATGAACCGGGCCACCAGTTCTACCGCCTCACGCATTATTGGCTCCCCCCTTTGTGCGTCGCCTCACCCTGCCGGTACAGGTGCAATCGCTCTCCGGCTCTGACGCCCTTCAGAACGCGCGGGTCCCCGGTCACCCGGCCCACCACCGTGACCGGGCTGTAGGGCCGGATCTCGCCCGGGCCGGAAACGGGAGTGGGCCCGAAGAACAGGCACAGGGCCCGGCCGGGCGGCCAGTAGGCCACGTCGCCCTCGTCCACCAGTTCCCGGGGCGCCTCCTGCTCCACCTCCACCGGTATGCTGAAGTAGATTTCGTCGCCCCAAAGCTGGGCCTCGGCTTCCACCGGCAGCGCGGCGAGAATTTTCGCGGCCGTATCCGTGTCGTTGAAGGCGATTTCCACCCGCACCCCGGAGATCTTGGCTTCCAGAACGGCCCGCATTCGGAATCACCCCTTCGACCGGGAAATTTGCCCAGGCAAACTAGCGCTGCGCGCAGGGCTTTCCGAGGGCAAAATTCCCGGTCGTTTCATCCGGTACGTACGCCCATGCGCCGCAACATGACGTGCACCGCTTCCCTTTCCAGCGTGTCGTCCAGGGGCTCCAGTTCCTCGGGCAGGCCCCGCCGGCGCAATGCGAGCCGGATGAGGTGGTCGGTGAGGGCCGGATTCTTCGGTAGCAGGGGGCCGTGCAAGTACGAACAGAAAACGTTCTTGTAGCGCGCGCCTTCCGTGCCGTCCTCCCCGTTGTTGCCGTGGCCGGCCAGCACCCGCCCGAGAGGGGCCAGATCCCCCAGGTAGGTGCGGCCGGCGTGGTTTTCGAAACCGCAGAGCGTCACCTGCCACCCGTCCAGGTCCACCTCCACCGCCACGTTGCCGATAAGGCGTTTTTTCCCCGCCCGGGTGTGGAAGTCCAGCAGGCCCAGGCCCGGGATAAGGGTGCCGTCCGCCGCCTGGTAGTACCGGCCCAGCAACTGGTAACCCCCGCAGATGGCCAGGACCACCAGGCCCTCCTCCACGGCCGCGGCCAGGTCCTCCCGGCGCGCCAGGAGGTCCCGGGCCATGATGTCCTGCTCGCGGTCCGACCCGCCCCCGAGAAAAACAAAGTCCACTTCCCCGAAATCCACCGGGTCACCCAGCCCCACCTCCAGCACCCGCACGGAAATGCCCCGCCACCGGCACCGGGCCACAAAGGCCAGGACGTTCCCCCGGTCGCCGTAAAGGTTCAGGAGGTCAGGATACAGATGGCATACGGTGAGCACGGGTCCGGTCCCCCCGCAACTCCCGGCGCAGCAGCCTTGCCACGGGCCACAGCGCCGTGTAGGTGGCCAGGAAAAAGCCGACCTCTCCGTCTCCGGCCAGGGTGGTGCGGATGCCGGTTTGGAGCGAGGGCGCCACACCGATGCGGTCCACGGGCACCCCGGCGTATTTCAGCCGCACGGCCATGTCCGCTCCCCGCCGACCGGCGCATACGAACCGCCGGGAGTCGTCGTGAGCGGCCAGCACTTCGAAGTCCACGTCCCAGAGCCAGGACACGTCGCGTCCGTCGGCCACCAGGTCGTTGATGGCGATGAAAACGTCCTTGGTTCCTCGGGTTTCTATCAGGGCGGCGAGGCTCTCGTTGAAGCCGGCCGGGTTCTTGACCAGGTTGAGAATTACCTTCTTGCTCCCATACCAGAACTCCTCCATGCGCCCGGTGGCCGGGCGGTAGGCCGCCAGCGCCCTCCGGATCACTTCGACCGGCACCTCCAGGACGCGCGCGGCGGCGAAGGCCGCCAGGGCGTTGTAGGTGTTGTAGAAGCCGGTGGTGCCCGGGGTGACCTGCAGGCGGCCTTCGGGATGGCAAACGGTGAGGGCGCCGGTGCCGCCATGCTCCGGCAGGCCTTCGAAGTCGGCCCTGGGCCTGGTGAAGCCGCATGCGCACTTGTAGTGCCCCAGGTGGCCATAAACGTAACCGTCGTAGCCCAGCGGCGCCCGGCACAGGGGGCAGTAGCGGGCCTCACGCACCTGCCCGGTACGGTGCCCTTCCACGGGCGCCAGGCCGTAGAACACCGCCGGATGGCCGGTGAGACGGGCGAGCTGGGCCACCAGGGGATCGTCGGCGTTGAGCACCAGGGTCACGCCCTTCAAACATAAAAGCGCTTCTCCTATCAGCCGCACCGTGCGGTCCAGCTCGCCGTAGCGGTCCAGCTGGTCGCGAAAGAAATTGGTGACCACCACCACCGAGGGCCGCACGGCTGCGGCAATGGAGGGAAACGCCGCCTCGTCGGCCTCCAGCACGGCATGGTCGTGGTCCAGCCGTCCCCGCCATCCCGCGGCGCGCAAAAAACAGGTAGCCACCCCGGTGATGAGATTGGCTCCTTCCCGGTTGGCCACCACCCGGTAGCCGGCCTCCGTCAGGATGGTGCGCAGCATGTTGCTGGTGGTGGTTTTGCCGTTGGTGCCCGTGACGATCACCCTGTGGCCGCGGATGTCCCGCGCGAGCCACGCCGGGGCCTGGGGGCACACGCGCAGGCCCACCATGCCCGGCAGGCTGGAACCGCGGTGGCCCGCCAGCCGGGCCAGGAAGGCCGCCACGCGGGCAACGACTATGGCCAGCAAAAGCCTCAGCCGGCGCAAACCCGCATCTTCCTTTCCAAACCTTCCCGGGCCGGACCCTGCCAGGTGCACCGCTCCCGAGAAACGAAAATTTTGCCAACGCGCGGAGACCGAATAAACGGCGGCCTTTCAAGGCAAAATTCCCGGTCGGAAGCGCGGCACCTGCGCCGCGCCCCGATCTTTCGCCCGGGCGCCTAACCGGTGCCCACGCGCCGGAAGTACAGCGTGCCGTTGCGGTAAAAGGCCTCCACCTCTCCCCGTTCGCGGAGGTAGTCCAGGTGGGCGAAGGCTTCCGAAAGGCCCAGGAAAATGTCGAACTGGCGCAGGTCCGGAAAGAGGGCCGCGGCCACCTCGTAGGCCGTGAGCGCGCTGCCGCCCAAAAGGTCCAGGACGGCCTGCAGCCGCGCCCTGTGGTGGGCCAGGTTGCGGGTCACCACCTCCGGCGGGTTCAGGATGGCCTCTCCGTGGCCGGGCCACACCACCCGCGGATTGAGCCGGCGCACGACCTCCAGTCCCGAGAGATAATGCTCCAGGCTGCGGTCCCTCCGCTCCGGGTTGTCGGGGGCCGGTCCGAGCACGGGGTTGGGGGTGATGTCGGGCAGCAAAAAGTCCCCCGAGAACAGGACGCCGTCCGCCTCGTCCCAGAGGCACAGGTGGCCCGCCGCGTGGCCGGGTATGTGCAGCAACCGCAAAGCACCGTCGGCAAACTCCAGGGACTCGCCTCCCTCCACCACCACCGCCTCTTCCGGGTAGACCACCGGTTTGGGCAGGACGTCCTTCAGTTTTATAAGTTTTTCCAGTACGGCCTCCGGTAAACCGGACTCCCGCAAGAACGGTAATCTGACCGCCAGGTAATCGTAGTCCGGCGCCAGTTCCGCCAGGGCGTGGCGGTGCACGTATACCGGGGCCCCGGTGGCCTCGTGAAGCAGGTGGGCCAGGCCGCTGTGGTCCGAGTGGCTGTGGGTTAAGACGATGCGCGCCACGGCCTGCAACCCAAGGCCCAGGCGTTCCAGTGCCCCGCACAAGGCCTCCCGCGCGGCCGGCCAGTCCGGTCCCGGGTCCACCAGGGTTACGGGTTCGGAAACGATGAGGTAGCTGTTGACGGGGCCCACGCTGTAGGGCGTCGGTACCGACAGACGATGAAAGCGCAGCACGGTTTCACCTTCAGGCGATGGTGATGCGCGCGTCAACTATGAGCGCCCCGTCCGGGTAGGCGATGATGGGGTTGAGGTCTACTTCCCGTACGTCGGGTATTTTTTCCACTAGTTCCGACAGACCGAGCAGAATCTCCTCCAGGGCGGTGAGGTCCACGCCGCGCCGCCCGCGGTAGCCTGCCAGCAGGCGGTAGCCGCGGATCTGGGTGATCATGGCGCGCGCGTCCTTCGGTTCCAGCGGGATCATCCTAAAGGCCACGTCGCGCAGAACCTCGGTGAAAATGCCGCCCAGGCCGAACATGGCCACGGGCCCGAACTGGGGGTCCTGGGCCACGCCGGCGATGACCTCCACGCCGGGGGCCGCCATGGGCTGGACCGTGACCGCTACCTGACCCCAGCGCGCGGCCATTTCCCGGTAGGCCCGCCGCACGGCTTCGGCGTGGCCCAAACCGAGCCACACCCCGCCGGCGTCGCTTTTGTGTATCACGGCCGGAGAGCGCACCTTGACCGCCACGGGATAGCCCAGGGTCTCGGCCGCGGCCACGGCCTCCTCTTCGCTCGCAGCCAGGGCGCAAAGGTTGACCGGCAGCCCCATGTGGGACAATACGGACTTGGCCTCGTCCTCCAGGAGCACGTGCCGGCCCGCGGCGCGCACGGCCGCGATTATCTGTCTAGGGTCCACAAGTGCTCACCCCCCGGCGCCGGCTGTAGTGGATGAGGGCCGCGGCGCCCACGGCCGCCTCTTCCGGACTCGTGTAAACCGGGACTCCCGCCTCTTGCAGCCACTCCCGATCCTCCCGGGCGCCCTCCCAGGTGGAGACGTAGCAGGCCAGCACCGGTTTCCCGTATCGGGCGGCCAGATCGGCCAGTTCCCGGGAGGGGAAGCGCCAGTGGCGGTGGAGGCAGTGAATCCCCACCAGCAGATGGATCTGAGGGTCCTCCAGCAGGGCCGCGGCCAGGCGACCGTAGGGCTCGGGCAGAAAGGCCTGGCCCGCCCCGTCTAGGGGGTTCTTGAGCACCACGGGCGGATTGGGGCCCAGAACTTCTTTAATCTTGTCCAGGGTTTCCGAGCGCAACTCCGGCACCAGGCATCCGTGCTGCAGCAAACGATCCAGCAGGGCGATGCTGGGGCCGGCGGTATGGGTGAGTACTCCCACCCCGTTGCCCCGGGGCAGGGGTGCATACGCCAGGGCCTTGCAGGCGGCCACCAGTTCCGCGGCGCTTGAAACCAGGAACAGGTCGAACTGGCGGCACACGTCGCGGAACACGGCGAAGGATCCCGCCATGCTGCCGGTGTGGGTTAGGGCCGCGTAGCTGACCCCTTCCGCGCGGCCCGCCTTGTAGATGACTACCGGCTTGGTCTCGGCCACGCGGGCCGCGGTCTGCACGAACCGTCGGGCGTCGTCGATGCCCTCCATGAAAACGCCGATGACCGAGGTGCCCGGGTCCCCGGCCAGGTACTCCAGGTAATCGGCGAACTCCAGCACGCTCCGGTTGCCGACGCCCACCCATTTGTTGATGCCCAGGCCCTCGTCCTCCGCCTTGCGCAGTACTACCAGGCCGATGCCGCCGCTTTGCGAGAGAAATGAGACCCTTCCAGGCCGCAACGGCATGGGATAGAAGGTCGCGTTAAGCCCGGCCTCGGTGTTGATGAGGCCCAGGGTGTTGGGGCCGATGAGGGCCATATCGTGCTTGCGGGCCGCGGCCACCAGCCTCTCCTCCAGCTCCTTCCCCTCGTCGCCCATCTCCCGGTAGCCGCCGGCCACGCAAACCACGCCCTTAACGCCCAGCCGGCCGCAAGTCTCCACGGCCTCCACCGTAGCGTGCTGGTTGAGCCCGATCACGGCCAGGTCCACCGGTCCCGGCACGTCCTCCAGGCGGTTGTAAACCTTCAACCCCTGCACCTCTTTCAGGCGGGGGTGCACGGGGTACACCAGGCCGCGGTAGCCGCCGCTCAGCACGCTTTCCAGGAGATTGTAGCCCACCCGGTCCGGCGTGTCCGTTACCCCGACCACCGCCACGGCCCGGGGATAGAATACCGCGTGCAAATACAAAGCCATCACCTGCCGCTCACAGCTTGTGGGCCGGGGCATGCGCCGGCCCTCCGGACACCTTATCTGTGCGCCAGCGTACTTAGAGCCCCGCGGCGTAGGCCACCGCGTTGCGGAAGACGGCCAGCCCGTGGCCCTCGCCGGAAGTCCCGAGGCGCCGCCAGTTGGGGTGCTGGAACGGCCTCACGTAGCGCTCGGGGTGGGGCATGAGGCCCAGGATGGTGCCGGCCGCGTCGCAGATGCCGGCCACGGCTGCCTCGGACCCGTTGGGGTTCGCGGGGTAGTCCGCGGTCGGGGCCCCGGCCCCGTCGACGTAGCGGAAAACCACCTGCCGCCGCGTTTCCAGTTCCTCCATCACCGGGGGCGGCGCGTAGAACCGGCCCTCGGCGTGGGCCACGGGCATCTCGATCACCCGGCCCGCCAGTCCCCTGGTAAACACACAAGGGGTCTCTTCCACCCGCAACCGCACCCAGCGGCACTCGAAGCGGCCGCTGCGGTTGGGGATCAGGGCCGCCTGGACCCGCCCCGCCTCCCGGAAGGGAAGCAGGCCCGTGCGCACCAGCACCTGAAAACCGTTGCAGATGCCCAGCACCGGCTTCCCGGCCGCCACGAACTCGTAGATTTCTTCCCTCAAAAACGAAATCAACTCCACGGCCAAGATTTTCCCCGCCGCCACGTCGTCGCCGTAGGTGAAGCCGCCCGGAATAACCAGGAGCTGGTAATCCCGTAGCCGCTGCGAGCGTGCGCGCAACTCGTTCACGTGCACCAGGCGCGGGTCCGCTCCTGCCAGCTCCAGGGCGTAGTAGGTCTCCACGTCGCAGTTGGTACCTTCGGCCCGCAAGAGGCAGGCCCGCGGCTTCACGGTCCGAACACCTCCCGCATGGGCCGCCGCCAGGCGGCCTCCAGGTCCGCCAGGGGCACCCGCTCCCGCCTTTCGCCCAGGCGGAAAGTGAGTACCGGCCCCTCCACCGTGTGCCCCAGCACCCGCCACGGGACGCCGCCGAAAAGGGCGGCCGGGTCGGCGCCCGGCGCCAGCTCCAGCACGAAATTTCCCGCGGTCTCGTTGAAGAGATACGGGCCCGCGTCCTCCCCGTCGGGCACCACCACTTCCGCACCCAGGGCGCCCCCCAGGCACATCTCCGCCACCGCCGCCGCCGGGCCCCCGTGGCTCACGTCGTGGGCCGCCAGCACCGCGCCGGCCCGGATGGCCCGGTGCACGGCACGCCACACCTCCACAAGCCGTAAGGGGTCCACCCGGGGCACCTGCCGGCTGGTCGCGCCGTGCAGCTCCAGGTAGACGGAGCCGGCCATTTCCGAGGGCCGCCGCCAGCCCACGAGCACCAGCACGTGGCCGGGCCCCTTCAGGTCCGCGGACACGGTGCGCGCCACGTCCGGGATACGCCCGAAGGCCGAAATGCACAGCACGGGTGGAATGTCGATGCGCGTGCCGTCCGGGCCTAGGTAGGTGCTCGAGAGGCTGTCCTTTCCCGAAACGAAGGGCATGCCCGTGGCCCGCACGAAGTCCACGCAGGCGTCCACGGCCAGGTCCAGGGCCCCCAGGTAACGTTCGTCGGGCACGGGCCAGATGAAGTTGTCGATGAGCACCAGCTCGGCCGGGTCCGCGCCTGCGGCCACGGCGTTGGACACGGCCTCGGCGCAGGCCCACAGGGCCCCGGCATAGGGATCGAGGCGCATCAGGATGGGATTCAGGCCGTGGGCGATGACCAGACCGTAAGGCCGCCCGAGAAGGGGCGTCAGCACCACCGCGTCGTTAGGCCCCGCGTAGGTCACCCCGCCGAAGGGCGGCAGGGCCAGGGCGCCCTGCACCCCGTGGTCGTACATCCTCACGATGGGTTCCTTGGAACACACGTTCCAGTGCCCCATCACGGCCCGCAGCACCGAGGGCAGGTCCCCGAGGGGCGGGATGCCCTCCTCCGTCTCCTCCTCGGGCTCCCAACAGGCCTTCAGGGTGCGCCGGGGCCGGCCCTGGTGCAGGAAACCCATGTCCAGGTCCAGTACCTGCTTTTCGCCGTAGGAGGCGGTGAACCGCTTGTTCCCCGTAAACTCCCCGATGACCGTGGCCTCCACGTTGTGGGCCCGGCAGATCTCCACCAGACGGGCGGCGTTTTCCGGGGCCACGGCCACCAGCATGCGCTCCTGGCTCTCGGAGAGCAGGATCTCCCAGGGGGCCAGACCGGTGTACTTCAGCGGCACCCGGTCCAGGTAAAGGTGCACGCCCACGTCGGCCCCCATTTCGCCGGCCGCGCTCGAGAATCCTCCCGCCCCGCAGTCCGTGATGGCCCGGACCAGCCCCTCGTCCCGGGCCGCCAGCAGGGCGTCCGAGGTGCGCTTTTCCTCTATGGGGTGCCCGATCTGCACCGCCTGGGCGTGCACCTCGATGGTGCTGGCCGTCATGTGGGCGCTGGAAAAGGTGGCCCCGTGCAGTCCGTCGCGCCCGGTGCGGCCGCCCACGACCACCGCCAGGTCCTTGGGCTTGGGCCGGCCCCGGATGGCCTTTTTGGCCGGTAGCAGGCCGTAGGCGCCCACGATCACGGTGGGCTTGGCCCGGAAGTCCCGGTGAAAGTGCACCGAGCCGTTGTTGGTGGGCACGCCCATGCGGTTGCCGTAATCCCGCACGCCGGCCACCACCCGCCGCAGGAGATAGACGGGGTGCAGGCACCCCGGCGGGACCTCCTCCCAGGGCAGGTCCGGCGGCGCGAAGCAGAACATGTCGGTCGAGGCGATCACCCTGGCCCCCTGCCCGGTGCCCATCACGTCGCGGAACACCCCGCCGCTCCCGGTGGCAGCGCCGCCGTAGGGCTCGATGGCCGAGGGCGCGTTGTGGGTCTCGACCTTCCCGCATACGGCCCAGCCCTCGTAGAACTCGATGACCCCCGAGTTGTCCTCAAAGGCCGAGAGCACCAGGGGATGGGCCGCCTCCTCGCTGGCCCGGCGGATCCTTTCCAGGAGCGGCACCTTGGGCTCCCCGCCCACCTCCAGGCGGGCCTTGAAGGTTTTGTGCACGCAGTGCTCGGACCAGGTCTGTGCCAGCACCTCGATTTCGCAATCCGTCGGGTCGCGTCCCAGGCGCCGGAAGTGGCGCTGGATGGCTTTCAATTCCTCGAGGTCGAGAAAGAGGCGGTCGCGGCTTAAGCCCAGCAGTTCGTCGTCCGTCATCTCCCGCAGGGGTATGATCTCAACGGGACCCGGCTCCCCCTCAATGACCAGTGTGGCCGGGCGCGCGGTCACCACCCTCTGCACCGTGGGATTGACCAGGAGGCGGTCCAGCACCAGCCGCCGGTCCTCGGGAGACAGCGAACCGTAAAAGGCGTACTCGTGGCCGGAATCGGCCGCCACCAGGCCGGTGATGCCGAGATCCCGGGCCGCCTTCACCAGGGAGGCCGCCTCGGGGTTCATGACGCCGGGCTTGTAGGCCACCTCCACAAGCCAGTCCGCGTCCACAATCAGGGGCCGGTTGAGGGTGTATTCCTGGTAGATGTCCTCGCACAGCAGGGCCCGCGCCAGGTAGTCGGCCTCCCGTTCGGTAATGCCTTCAAAACGATAAACCTTGGCGGTGCGGACCCGCGCCACCCCTTCTATGCCCAGGCTGCGCACCATTTCGGCGCGCAAGCTTTCGCCCTGGGGGTCGGGGAAACCTTCCCGCCAGGCCACCCGCACTTCCTGTATCACCGGTGGGGCCATCCCTCCAATAAAGAAAATTTCCCCTTGGCCGGGCACAGCAATATTGTACCATAGGCCAACGGGAAACCCAAGGGTGTGCCCCTTTTTGCCGTTGCGCCCCGCTCTCAGGCCACGCGGCGCGCCGCAGCCGGCCGGGCCGAGCGCAGGCGCGCCTGGGCCGCGGCCAGGCGGGCCACCGGCACCCGGTAGGGCGAGCAGCTCACGTAGTCCATCCCCACCTCGTGGCAGAAGGCGATGGACTCGGGGTCGCCGCCGTGCTCGCCGCAGATGCCCACCACCAGTTCCGGCCGGGCCGCCCGCCCCAGTTCCACCGCCATCCGGATGAGCCTCCCCACGCCGCGCCGGTCCAGCACGATGAAGGGGTCTTCGGGAAGGATCTTGCGCTCGACGTAAACGGGAATGAAGCGGCCCTGGGCGTCGTCGCGGGAAATGCCCAGCGTGGTCTGGGTGAGGTCGTTGGTGCCGAAGGAGAAGAACGAAGCTTCCCGGGCGATCTCGTCCGCCAGCAGGCAGGCCCGGGGTAGCTCGATCATGGTGCCCACGGTGAAACTGAACGGCACGCCGCTCTCACGGTGCACCTGCCGCGCCACGTCGGACACCACCTCGCGCAGGATGCCCAGTTCGGCGGCGTCCGCCACCAGCGGAATTTCGATCTCCGGCGCAACCGCGTAGCCCTCCCGGATCAACCGCACGGTGGCCTGGAAGATGGCCCGTGCCTGCATGGCGTAGATCTCCGGGTAGGTGATGCCCAGGCGGCAGCCCCGGTGGCCCAGCATGGGGTTGAACTCTTTGAGGGCCCGCACCTTGCGCAGCAACTCTTCCTTGGCCGCCAGTTCGTCGCCGCCGCCCCGGCACCGCAACTCGGTGATTTCGGCGGTCAGGGTCTCCGAGTCGGGCAGGAATTCGTGGAGGGGCGGGTCCAGCAGCCTGATGGTCACCGGGAGCCCGGCCATGGTCTTCAGGATGGCGTAGAAGTCCTCCTCCTGCAGCGGCAGCAGGCGCGCCAGGGCCGCGTTCCTCTCTTCCGGCGTTTCGGCCAGGATAATGGCCTGCATTACGGGGAGCCGGTCCGGCCCCATGAACATGTGCTCGGTGCGGCAGAGCCCTATACCTTCGGCGCCGAATTCCAGGGCCTTGGCCGCGTCCGCCGGGGTGTCGGCGTTGGCCCGCACCTCCATGGTGCGCACCTGGTCCGCCCAGCTCAGCAACTCCCGAAATTCGGGCGTGAGCTCGGGGTCCACCAGGGGTACGGCGCCCTTTATCACCCGCCCGGTGGAGCCGTCGATGGAAATGGTGTCGCCCGCCTTGACCACCAGGTCTCCCACGTAAAAGCGCCCGTGGAAGGGGTCGATGCGCACGGCCTCACAGCCGCAGACGCAGGGCTTTCCCATTCCCCTGGCAACGACCGCGGCGTGACTGGTCATGCCGCCCCGGGAGGTCAGTACGCCCTGGGCGGCCACGATGCCGTGGATGTCGTCGGGGGTGGTCTCGGTGCGCACCAGGATGACCTGGCGTCCGCCCTGCCCCAGCTTTTCGGCCGTGTCCGCGTCGAAGACCACCTCACCCACGGCCGCGCCCGGCGAGGCCGGGAGGCCCCTGGCGATGACCTCCACTTCGGCCCGCGGGTCGATGCGGCGGTGCAGCAGGTTACCCACCTGCTCCGCCTCCACCCGCAACAGAGCCTCCTCCCTGGTGATTAGGCCCTCGTGGACCATGTCCACGGCGATCTTGACGGAGGCCTCGGCCGTGCGCTTGCCCTTGCGCGTCTGCAGGACGTAGAGCTTGCCGCGCTCGATGGTGAACTCGACGTCCTGCATTTCACGGTAGTGCCGCTCCAGGGTGCGGCAGATTTCCTCGAACTGCTGGTAAACGTCGGGCATCTCGCGCGCCAGGTCCTCCAGGGGACGGGGTGTGCGGATGCCGGCCACCACGTCCTCGCCCTGGGCGTTGAGCAGGTACTCGCCGTAGAGCCGGTTCTCTCCGGTGGCCGGGTTGCGGGTGAAGGCCACCCCGGTGCCGCTCTTCTCGTCCAGGTTCCCAAAAACCATGACCTGGACGTTGACCGCCGTGCCCAGGTCCTCGGGGATCTTGTGCACCCTGCGGTAGACCACGGCCCGGTCGTTGAACCAGGAGTCGAAGACGGCCCGGATGGCCATGAACAGCTGTTCCATGGGGTCCGACGGAAACTCGGGTACCACGCCCTTGTAGGCCGCGATGATCTCCCGCCAGTCCTCCGCGGTCAGCTCGTGGTCCAGGCGTATGCCCCTTTGCTCTTTGTGCCGCTCCAGAATCTCCTCAAACCGGTCGTAGGGGACCCCCAGGACCACGTTCCCGAACATCTGGAAAAAGCGCCGGTAGCAGTCCAGGGCGAAGCGCATGTCTCCGGTAATGCGCGCCAGCCCGGCCACGGTCTCGTCGTTGAGGCCCAGGTTCAGTACCGTGTCCATCATCCCGGGCATGGAAACCGGCGCCCCCGAGCGCACCGATACGAGCAGGGGATGGGCGGGGTCACCGAAGCGCCGTCCCATGCGCTCCTCCAGCACCTGGAGTTTGTCCCGCACCTCGTCCTCCAGCCCGGCGGGCAGGCGCCGCCCCTGGCGGTAGTATTCCTTGCAGGCTGCGGTGGTGATGATGAATCCGGGCGGCACCGGCAGTCCCAGGTTGGTCATTTCGGCCAGGTTGGCCCCCTTGCCGCCCAGCAGTTCCTTCATGTCGCCGCGGCCCTCGTGGAACATGTAGACGTAGCGCATATGCCTCTCCTTCCGCTTCGGATATGTGACCCTATCGGAGCTTCAGGTGACGCAGGATCACGGCCGCCATCTCTTCCACGGCGGTGTCGGTGACGTCGAGTACCGGACAGCGCGCCTTGCGCATGACGTCGTGGGCAAACTCGAGCTCCCGCAGGACCCGTTCTGTGGTCGCGTAGCCCCGGTCGTCACAGATACCCATAACCTCCAGCCGCTTCCGGCGCATGAGCCGCAAGCGCTCGGGGCTGACGGTCAGGGCGATGAGCTTGCCCCGGGGTAGGGCGAACAGGGCTTTCGGTGGCGGGACCTCCGGCACCAGGGGCACGTTGGCCGCTCTTATTCCCAGGCCGGCCAGGTAGAGGCACAGTGGGGTCTTCGCGGTGCGCGAAACCCCGGCCAGCACCACATCCGCCTCTTCCAGGCGGTCCGCGTTGCGCCCGTCGTCCCAACCCAGGGCGAAGGTAAAGGCCGCGATCTGGCGCTCGCGCTCCGTAGCCCCGTCCACGTCTCCGGTATACTCCCCTCCGGCCCCGCCGGTATTGCTATTATGCGCCGGTGGGACTCAAAATATCGTACGCGTTCTCCGGATGTTTGTGCTGAGGTCCCAGCCCCTGGCTACCATATATACTGCGCCATCTTGGGGTAGAACTACTTGCTTGCCGTTCAGGGTATAATTTCGACCATTCGACCAGCAAAAACGGCTATTTAGGCTCCCTCCCTTGACTACCAGGAAGGTTGCCAGCTAAAGTGGTTGTACCGAAGAACGATATGCCGTTTCACAGAACGAAACACAACGTCCATACCGGGTGATCTTGGAAATCGCGAGGGAGGTCATTTCATGAACTTCGAACTTACACCCGAGCAACTCAGGATCCAAAAGGTAATCAACGATTTCGGGCGCAAGGAGATCATGCCGAAGGTAGCGGAATACGACCGCGAGGAACGGTTTCCCTTAGATGTCGTAAAAAAGGTGGCAGAACTTGGGTTCATGGGAGGCGTGATCCCAGAGAAATATAGCGGCGCCGGTCTGGATTATAAAACCCTGGTCACCGTGGTAGAGTCCTTCTCCAGATACTGCCATATCATTGGCCTCTGCGCCTCGCTGTCCAGCGGCCTCCACGGCGGGGGCATCTACAAATACGGTTCGGAGGAGCAGAAGCTCAAGTACCTGGCACCCATATGCCGCGGCGAGAAATTCGGGGCCGCCGGGGTGACGGAACCCCACTCAGGGACTGACGTGGCGGCTATGGAGACTACAGTGAAGAAGGACGGAGAGTACTACGTCATCAACGGAACCAAGACGTGGATCAGCTTCCTCGACGTCGCGGAATGGGTCCTCACGTTTGCCACGCTGGACAAGGCCAAGAAACACAAAGGCATTTGCGCGTTTATAATCGACCGTGGAACCCCGGGCCTCAGCTTCCGTCCTTTCAAGAACAAGGTGGGCTTCCGCCCCGTATGCACCGGCGAGGTTATCCTGGAGGACGTTAGGGTTCACAAGAGCCAGCTGGTCGGCGAAGAGGGAGAGGGCTTCAGGGTGGCGATGGCGGCCGTTGAGGAGGGGCGCCTCGGAGTGGCGGCGAGGGCCGTGGGAGTGGCGCAAGCCTGCCTCGACGAAGCGGTCGCCTATGCACAACAAAGAATCGTTTTCGACCAGCCGATCGGAAGGTTTCAACTGGTGCAGTCGAAAATCACGGACATGGTGGTGGGCATCGAAAGCGCCAGGCTCCTGACCTACCGCCTCGCGGACCTGAAGGACCGCGGCCTGCGTGCCCGGCGCGAGGCTTCCATTGCCAAGATGTATGCAACGGACGTACTGATGAAAGCGGCCACGGATGCCTTCCAGATTTTCGGAGCCTATGGCTGCTCGGATGAGTACAACGTTGGGCGCTATTTCCGCGACGCAAAGATTTTCCAGATCATTGAAGGTCAGAACGATCTCCACCGGGCCATGATCGCCGAATTCGCCCTCGGGTACAGGAAGGAATGACGGATGCCTCCCCCAAGTTCCAGCACAGGGGAAAGGGAGAGGTTTCATGGCCAGAGAGTTCGCTGAAAATATGGGTTCGTTTCTGAACCCGAAATCCCTGGCTGTAATCGGTGCGTCGGGCAAGCTGGGCACAATCGCCGGCCGGCCCATTAAGTACCTGTTGCGCCACGGGTACCCGGGCAGGCTCTACCCCGTGAACCCCAACTACGAAGAAATAGCCGGCCTCAAGTGCTACAGGACGGTAAGGGAATTACCGGAAGCCGTAGACAACGCCATGGTTATCGTCCGTGCCGACCGGGTTTTGGATATCCTGCGCGACTGCGCCTCGCGAGGCATCAAGAACGCCGTCGTGGTCAGCTCGGGTTTCGCGGAAGTAGGTGGCGAAGGCCGCGAAAAACAGGAGCAGCTCCGGAGGCTGGCTGAGGAAACAGGGCTCAGGATCTGCGGCCCGAACTGCCAGGGCTTCATCAATCTGAAGGACGGGGTGCTGGCTTCCTTCAGCGGCTCCCTGGACATGCATCACCTGAGAAAGGGAGGAGTCGGGTTCGTATCCCAGAGCGGCGCGTTCGGCTACTCCACCTTCAGCCTGGCGCTCGAAAACGGGATAGGTTTCAAATACGTGGTCAGCACCGGCAACGAGGTCGATCTGGACGCCTGCGATTTCATGAGGTACATGCTGGAGGATCCGGATGTGCACCTCGTGGCCGGTTACATCGAAGGCATACGTTACGGCGAAAAATTCGTCGCCCTAGCTAAACTCGCCCGCAAAACGGGAAAGCCACTGGTCATCCTTAAAGTTGGGCGCACCTCGGTTGGCCAGCAAGCGGCCCTATCGCATACGGGCGCCATGACAGGGTCAGACGCGGTGCTGGATGGCGTCTGCCAGCAATACGGAGTGCTGCGCGTCCGCGACGTCGAGGAATTCTTCGACCTAGCGAAAATCTTCGCCATACGAAAACCCGCGGTCAGCAGGAAGGTGGGGATTCTGTCGACTTCAGGCGGGGCCGCCGTGATGATGGCCGACGAACTCATGGAGCTGGGCCTGTCGGTCCCCGAGCTCAACGAAGGCACCAAGGGGCAATTGAGAAAGGTGGTACCATACTTCGGATCGGTCCTCAACCCCGTTGACGTGACCGCCGAGGTGCTGAACGATCCGCGCGGATTCCGAACCTGCCTGGAGGTCCTCGCCGCGGATCCCGAGATAGGCGCGATCGGAGTCATCATCACGATGGTAACGGGTGCGCTGGCCGAACGACTGGCAGAGGACATACGTGCAGTAAATGCCTCCAGTCCAAAGCCCATCGTCGCGGCCTGGCCGATGGCCGGCGAGCTTGCGGGGACGGCCTTTGAAATCCTCGAGGAGGCAGGAGTGCCGTTCTTCAAAACCCCCGTGCGCGCCGCCAGAGCCCTGGCCCGGTGGACCGACTACCGGCTTGCACAGACCCCTGCCATTTCGGAGATGGCCCCAGGGTGCTCAAGCCCCATGCGATCCGAAGCGCTGGCCGTCCTGGAACAGGTGCGATCGGAAAACACGGAATACCATGTCAAAAGACTCCTTTCCCTTTACGGGATTCCGGTCGTCAAGGAGTTCGTGGCCACCAGCGCCGAGGACGCCGTCCGCGCCGCCGCAGAAATCGGTTACCCGGTCGCGTTGAAAATCCTTTCTCCCCAAATCCGGCACAAGACGGAGTCGGGGGGCGTCAGGCTGGGCCTGAGAAACCCGGACGAAGTCAGGGGGGCCTACGAGGATATCCTGGCGAGCGTGCGCTGGTTGAATCCCGAGGCCCGGACCACGGGAGTCCTGGTACAGGAAATGGTTACCGGCGGATTTGAGGTCATACTGGGCGGCACAAACGACCCCCAGTTCGGGCCGGTAATCATGTTCGGGTCAGGCGGAGTTCTGGTAGAACTGTTGCGGGACACGGTCTACCGGCTGCCGCCGCTCACCTACTCCGAAGCCCTCGACCTGTTGAAACGCTTCAGGGGGGCCCCGATCCTGGGCGGCTTCCGCGGCCGCCCTGCCCTGGACGAGGCGGCCCTCGCAGAGGCCCTTGTAAGATTCTCAGAGCTGGTATCGGACCTGAGCGCACACATCCGGGAGGTGGAGATCAATCCTCTGGTCGTTCTCGAAAAGGGTCGCGGGGTAAGGGCTCTGGACGCCTTGCTGAATCCGGCGTAAGCTTTGAGCCGTGTGAGGCCTCAAGAAGCACATGTGGTGCGGCTGCGTGCATTCATTCCGAGCATCTCATCCGTAAGTGCAACAACCCCAACCGGGGTTGCGGCCGGTCACACTCCTAGCCCATGCCATTCACAAAAAGAAACCGGCCGCTGGGACTCTAAAACAAGCCACCGAAGGACGGAACATTGACAGAACAAAAACTAAAGGTAAAATGAGCCGTAGGTGGTTCATACAGCAAAATGATGTTTCGCACTGTGAAACGGGCTCTCTTATCAGATGGAGGTGGTAAGACGCATTGAAACGAAACGTTCAGATGCAGGTCCACACGCGGTCGGGCGGCAGTTTTATAAGTGGGGTCCGACTTTCCATTATTTCCATCAAAGGAGGTTTTCCATATGCAGAAGATGCGTGTCGCTGACGCCATGGTAAAGTTTTTGGAAAGGCTGGGCGTGGAATACGCTTTTGGGTTCAACGGTCACGGTAACTGGGCGCTACTGGACAGTATCACATACGAGTCCTCCATTCAAGGCATTATGACGAGGCGGGAGGACCAGGCTGTTCACATGGCCGACGGGTACTGGCGTATGAAGCGCCAAGGGCCCCCGCCCATAGTGGTTACGACCGTAGGCCCGGGTAACATGAATATCCCACCTGCGCTGGCAAACGCCTTCTATGACTCCATGGCAATGGTAGTCCTGGCCGGGGGTACGCCGACGCAGTGGTACGGGTCCGGTGCATTGGAAGAGTGCTACCGCTACCGGCCGGAAGGTTGGACCGATGTGGTCCGGCCCATTTCCAAGGCATCATGGAGCGTTGAAAGGCCGGAAACAGCCGTGGAGCTGCTCGCCAAGGCAGTCAAGACCGCCATTAGCGGAAGACCGGGGCCTGTCGTGCTGCAGATTCCTTTCGAGCTTCAGCACGAGGTCATTCCCGTGGACCTCGAAGGGCTCAATCCCCAGGAGTGGACCACGCGCATCTCCTCACGTGTAAGACCAGACCCGCACGTCATAGAAACGGCCGTCAGATTGCTGTTAAACGCTCAGCGTCCCTTGATTTTGGCAGGCGGCGGTGTGGTAAGCGCATTGGCGTTCGACGAATTGAGGGAGCTGGCCGAAACCTTCAATCTGCCCGTTGTCACGTCCTTTATGGGGAAAGGCGCCTTACCTGAAAACCACCCGCAAAGCCTTGGGGTTGCAGGCATGTGTGGCACCTACCATGCCTTCAAGGCGGCTGGCGCATGCGATGTGCTGATAGCCTTCGGAGCGCGGTTTAACGATTGTCACACCTCGCAATGGCGGATGTATCAAATTCCGCACGCGTGCAAGCTGGTTCACTTCGACATCGATCCGGAAGAGATCGGGCGCAACTATCCGGTTGAGGCAGGAGCCGTGGCCGATGCCAAAATGGCACTCAGAGACTTGGTCGACGCTTTGCGCCAGGCCAAGATGAAACCGTTAGACCCTGATGGTGAGTGGTGGCGGTCCATCAAAGAGTGGGAAAAGGAATTTAAAGCTAAGCGTTCTGAACTGGTCAACCTGGACTGGTCTCCGGTCCACTATGCCAAGGCTTTTGCGGCAGTCACCGAGGCCATTCATTCAGTGGACAAGGAGGCGTCTGTTCTCTTCGACACCGGGAACAGCCAGTCCTATGCGCCTGCGTTCTACACCACCTTGACGCCGTTTGTCAGCACCAATGGCCAGTTTGCACAGATGGGCTTCAGCGCCGCCGCCATAGTGGGGGCCAAGCTCGCTCGCCCGAGGAACGCTGCGGTCAGCGTCGGCGGGGATGGTTCCTTCTTCATGACCTGCATGGCTGTGGCTACAGCAGTCCAGTACAAGATTCCGGTCGTGTGGGTGGTCTTCAACAACCAGTCTTTGTTGATGGAGACGGAGCTGATGGAGGGGGCGTACGGTAGAGAGGCGTTCAGTGTGTACTTTAAGGAGCCGCTCGATCTGACCCGAACCGGGAAGAAGGCGATCGAAAAGGGGGAGGCTTGGAACCCGGACGTTGTGGAGCTAGCGAAGGCCATGGGGGCAAAGGCTCGCAAGGTGGTCGATCCCGCTGCCATAGGTCCGGCCGTTCGAGAGGCCTTAGAAGCCAACGAGCCGTTTGTCGTCGATGTGTGGATCAACCGGGAAAGCAAGGGTTGGTACAACCAGCCATTCTACTTCCCGATGGAGTTCAAGACGCGGGGGAAGGCAATACCCTACCTGCCTCCGAGCGGGTCAATCTATTAGAAGAAGTGGAGGGTTGCACGGTATTGTCCACCGGGCATACTGTGCAACCCTTTTGTTTTTTTGGACCACTACCCCGAGAACCCGGACATACCGCAGCCCCATTTCTATGAACGGCACCGCCGTATGCATGTAAGACATCGTGAGTCTGTCATTCGTTAGGAGGGGTGCCTCTTGGCAATCGGAGGATTTTACGGACGGTTGCTCCGTGTTGACCTCTCCGAAAGATCGGTTCGCGTGGAACCCATACCGGACCCCATACTCCTTGAGTATCTCGGCGGCAAAGGACTAGGGTCCTACCTGCTGCTGAAGAACCTTGAACCAGGGGTCGAACCGTTCAGTGCCAAGAATAAGGTTATCTTTTCCGTAGGCCCCGCAACCGGGACCCCCATGCTTGGCTCGAGTCGGTACGGGGTATACACCAAGTCGCCCCTCACGGGCGGGTACGCGGAATCTTGTGCGGGAGGCAGGGTTGGCGACGCCATAAAGGCCACCGGTTACGATGCTGTCATCATTGAGGGAAGATGCGACAAACCGACCTACGTCGAAATATCAGACGAATACGTAAGATTCCACGATGCATGCCACCTGTGGGGCCTGGATACCTACGGGACCGAGGAGGCGGTACTCAAGTCCCTGAGGGCAAAGAACGCACAGGCCGTTGTTATAGGCCCGGCAGGCGAAAGGCTCGTTCGCTTTGCATCTTTGGTGAACAATCGGTGGCGTTCCGCCAGTCGTTGCGGGATCGGTGCGGTTTTAGGCAGCAAGCTGGTTAAAGCTGTCGTGTTTCACGGATCAAGAAAAGCCAACGTGCCCAACGAGGCTGAGTTAAAACTGTACGTTACCCGCCTGATAAATGAGAGTAAAGGGTCACCTGCCGTAGAAAGCTTCAGGAGATACGGTACCCCTATGATGGTGGCCTTGGTCAACGAAGCAGGCGCTTTTCCCACCAAATATTGGTCTCGGGGAAGAATGGAAGGCTGGGAACTGCTGAGCGCCGAACATATGGTTAAGAACTACCAAGTCAGGGCTCGGGCTTGCCCGAGGTGTATTCTTGCGTGTGCAAAGCTTACGCGGGTAGCCCAGGGACCCAGGAAAGGGTTAGAGCTCGAAGGGCCCGAATACGAGACAATTTACGCTTTCGGGGGTCTATGTTGTATAAAGAATCTTGACGACGTCCTTTATCTTAACGATATATGTGACCGTCTGGGTATGGATACTATTTCCGCTGGCAACATTCTTGGGCTTGTGATGGAAGCCGCCGAACGGGGCCTGCCGAAAGCAGGAGGGCTTCCCCGTTACGGCGATACTGACGGAGCTGCCCACTTGCTAAAAAACATCGCAAATCGTGAGGGAATCGGTGATATTCTGGCCGAGGGCATTGTGCCGGTAAGCAGGTACTTTGGATTAGAAGATATTGCTATACACGTCAAGGGACTGGAACCGGCCGGCTACGATCCACGCCCCCTCAAGGGAATGGCCCTGGCCTACGCTACCTCCACGAGAGGCGCCTGCCACCTCAGAGCGACGTTCTACAAGGCGGAACTCGGAGGGCTCATACCTCCAGAGGCGATCGAGGGCAAGGCCAAACTGTACGTCGACTTCGAGGATCGGTTAACCATCCTGAATACTTTAATCGTGTGTGTATTCTACAGGGACCTGCTCCAATGGAGTCACCTAACTGAACTTATGAGTATATTAACTGGCATTAATTGGTCGGAAGAGGCCCTTCGGCGCGTGGCAGGCCGCATAATAACACTGACACGTACGTTCAATCTACAGCAGGGCATCGGCGAGGTTGATGATCGCCTCCCCCAGAGATTATTCAAAGAACCCCTGTTGGACACAGGCACCGGGATTACCCGGGAAGAATTCCAATATATGCTCAAGGAGTATTACGCGCTGAGAAAATGGGATGACAAGAGTAGGCTGTCGAACGGTAATAGCGAAGCCACCCCGAACCTGATGTAGTAATCGCTCTGGCGGCCTGGCCACACAGTAGCCCCCATGAAGCAACCCCACCTGGGTAGTATCAGCGGGGAAGAGTGAGCCGGGTTACGCCACCCGCCCTCGGTGGGTATTTTTGTTGGGGGGAGCGTCGAGGATGACCCAAATGCAGGCGGCCCGGGAAGGAGTCATTACCCCGGCCATGAAACGGGTGGCCGAAAGGGAGAGGGTCGACGCTGAGACGGTGCGCGCGGGAGTGGCGGCGGGTACCATCGTCATTCCGGCCAACCCGGCCCACGGGGGCCTAGACCCCACGGGCATAGGGAAAGGGCTGCGCACCAAGATCAACGCCAACATCGGCACCTCCTCCCACTACCCGGACCCGCAAGCAGAACTGGCCAAGCTCCGGGTGGCCCTTGAGGCGGGTGCCGACACCGTGATGGACCTGAGCACGGGGGGGGACCTCGACCTCTGCCGGCGCCTGATCATCCGGGCCAGCCCGGCGCCCGTGGGCACGGTGCCCATCTACCAGGCCGCGGTGGAGGCCCTGGCGCGCCACGGCAGCATTGTGGCCATGACGGCCGACGAGATGTTCGAGGTCATAGAGAGGCAGGCCGCCGACGGCGTGGATTTCATGACCGTCCACTGCGGGGTAACCCTGTCCACCGTCGAGCGGTTGCGGCACTCGGGGCGTATTAC